>Ga0209306_1001368_pt1 | contig 11834 bp, 10 predicted proteins | sample COGITO_mtgs_1103_3_FD_184793 | JGI IMG/M metagenome (GOLD analysis project Ga0209306, IMG submission 184793) | Pelagic marine microbial communities from North Sea - COGITO_mtgs_110328 (SPAdes) (version 2) | ecosystem: Environmental > Aquatic > Marine > Epipelagic ... | reverse complement strand
TTGCTGCAAAGTCTTTCTGTTGAACCGTGATGATTTTCATCGTCAAAGTCGTCGTCGTGCATCCTTCCGCGAGGAAGAGTAAACGTACTTTTGTGTAGTATTAGTATAAAGTGTGCGCCTTTCGTGTATTTTTAAATCAAAGTTTTTTCATCAAAAATCATTAAATAAAAAGCTAAAAATATCACACGAGAGAGACGACTGAGACTACTACTACGAGATCTTCTTCTTCTCTTTCATCACAAGTAAACGTTACGCTCGTGCAAGGTGGCGGATTTGCAAATCTCTCCGACGATGAAAACGCACGGACTTAACTTTTCGCCTTCGGTTTTCTCGACGATATCGCCGAGCGTACCTAACCATCGTTTTTCTTTCGCGCCGTCTACGTCTCTGACCACGGCGCACGGCGTGCTTTTCGTTCTCTTGGAAGCCGCGGTCGCTTTGCTACCTCTACTCTTCGTCGTCGCGGCTGCTTGTTCGCTACCAAACGTTGGGTTCATTAAAAGCGCGTCCACTACGCTCGCGATGTTCTTTCCGCCCATGAATACGACGACCGTATCTACGTCGGCTAAATCTCTAAACGCGTCTGGGTTTGTTTTCGCGTCGTGGCCGGAAATACACGCGAAGTGTTTCCCACCTCGCATGGTTTCCGTGAGCGGCATTCCTACCGCGGCTGCGCTTGCGACTAAACTCGAGACTCCCGGGACAATCTCGTACTTTATCTTTGCTCGCTTCAGCGCTTCTATTTCGTTTCCTAGTCTACCGAATATAGTCGGGTCTCCGCCTTTCAACCGGACGACGTGTTTATATCTCCCGCTCGCCGACAACTCCACCAACAAACTGTTAATCTCCGCTTGCGACGTGTTCTTTTCCGCTCTCCCGCCTCTCTTACCGACGTATATTTTCTTACACTTCTGTCCGCACAGAGATAAAGTTTCCTCGCTATCGACGCCTAAATCGTCGTAAATGACCACATCCGCGGATTTCAAGATGTTCGCCGCGCGGATGGTTAAGTTTTGTATAGAACCCGTCCCAACGCCCGCGCCGACGATGAACACTCTCGCGTCCACTTTTACAAACGGAGTTTGAGAATTCGGAGAATTTGGAGAAGGAGAAGGAGGAGGAGGAGGAGTTTTATCACTTTTTCTCGAATTCGTCTTTGACGTCGTTGATGACGACGATGATGATGATGATGATGATGATGATGAGATTGATGATGATCCTCGTCTGTTGTTTCTTCTTCTGTTATCGCTGCTACTACTCCTACTGCTACTATTCCTACGACGACTGCTTGGACAGTACGCGCAACACCACTCAACACTCGCTGCTGTCGTCGTCATGTTCCCCTGAGACAGACGGGTGAGAACTGGAGAATTCTTTTTGGCGTCTACCCAATTGTCGACACTAATTTACACACACGACACGCGCGAGTCTATATAATAATAAGAGCAGCGATACGATGACGACGATTCAGACGACGATGCTTAATACTACTAATAATACTAGTAAAAGTTGTTTTGGTGGGTATTGTTGCTCTTTTTCTTCTCGATGTCGTGGTCATCATCATCGCGACCAAAATCATCATCATCGGAGGAGGAGGAGGCGGAGAGAATGCGCCGTCGTCACGAGAACAACGAGAACAACAATAAACTCCTCGTCTTCCTTTTCTTCCTCGTCTTCCTCGTCTTCGCGACGCGAACACAAAGAACAACGACAACAACAACAACAGTTTTTGACGGCGAAGCAGAGAGAGAAAATCAAACTCCGGAAACGAGAAGAGAGGGAGTTTTTCTTAAAGGAAGTAGAAGCGGCGAAGACTGGCGGGGAGGTCTTGAGTGGCGCGAGAAGTCACGGGAGATGTTTACCAGACCAAGAGAGCGAGTTATTTCCGAGAGAAACAGTCGAGAACGAGCGACGAGATTTGTTTACGACGTACGACGACGTGGAGGTAAAGGTAGATTCAGAGTCCACCACGATATCGTCGCCAACTGCCGTTCGACGCTTGAGCGAGTCGTCTTTGGCCGTGCACGACAAAGCGGTTGTCACCAACGTGGAGAAGAGAATGGGGCTCACCGAATTGACGCCGATACAAAAACACGCGATACCGTTAGCGATGAGCGGATTAGATCTAGTGTGTTCCGAGCACACTGGGAGTGGGAAAACGCTCGCTTTTGCGATACCGGCTGTTGAAATTGCTTTGAAGAGGAAAGCGGAGAAAAGAGAGAGTGCGGCGATGACGACTTCAACATCATCGAACGAGGAGGAACGGGACAATACTGATGCAACGACAAAAACGATAGCGACAATATCGACACCGTGTCAACCTTCGGTGGTTATATTAGCACCAACTCGCGAACTCGCGCGACAAATTTACTTGGACGTGCGCAAAGTGTGTTTCGATACCGGTCTCCGAGTCGCGTGCGCGCACGGAGGAGAAAATTGTAAGCCACAGCTCGAACACATCGCATTTGGACCGGAAATTCTGGTGTGCACGCCAGGACGTTTGCTCGATTTTTGCGACGACGAATACGTTGACTTGCGTGAAGTTCGACTGTTAGTATTGGACGAAGCCGACCGCATGCTGGATCTTGGATTTGAACCGCAACTGAGAGATTTGTTGGGCAACCGGGGCAAGATTCCAACGGAAGAGAATGGACGACAAACGCTTTTGTTTTCCGCAACGTTTTCACCGAAAGTGCTCACTTTGGCCTCTAAATACACGCGCCCGTCGCCGTATCGCGCGAGGATATCTGTTGGACGCGTTGGTGCGTTGGCTCGCGGCGTGACGCAAAAACTGGTAGAAGTCGTCAAAACAAACGCTACGGATGAGAAGGAACCGAAGGAGTATAAATTCCCGTTACTTCTCGAGGCCATAGAAAGTAGAAATAAAAGTGACGAAAAAACGATGGTGTTTTGCAAACAAGTGAAAACGGCAATTTGGCTCAAGGAACGTTTATCGTCCATGTCATCGTCGTCGTCGGATTCGGATTCGGATTTAAAGAAAAAAATTACAGTCGAAGCGCTACACGGAGATTTGACGCAAGGCGCGAGAGTCCGAACGTTAGAAGCTTTTCGAGATGGGAAAATATCGTTATTAGTTGCCACGGACGTTGCTTCGAGAGGTTTGGATATTCCTCTCGTCGAGCACGTGATTAATTTCGACTTGCCGACGGATAAACGAGACTTTGAAGAGTACGTCCATCGATTGGGAAGAACCGCTCGAGCCGGGAAGAAAGGAACATCGACGAGCTTATACGTGGCTGGATTTGAAGACGAGGTTGGAAACGGGCCAATCTATAAACAATTAAGAAATGCTTTCATGGAGTCCGGAGAGAGTTTGCCGGATTGGTTCGTGAATCACTCGGATGGTAACGCGGATGAAGCAAAACGAACGCAACAGCTCAAAGAACGGGAGCAACGACGACGACAAGGAGGACGACAAGACGTGCCATTCGAGAGAACAAGGAGAAGAGAACAAGGTGGTAGATTTGGTGGTAGTAGTAGTAGAAGTAGCAATAGGAGCAGCAATAGGAGTAGTAGTAGTAGCAGCAGCAGTAGTAGTAGTAGCAGTGGTAGCGGTGAGAGTGAGGAGAGAAGGCGAAGATACGAACGCGGCGAATGATTAAGTTTTTAATGCAAGTTTACGCTAGTACATTTCCCTTTCCCCACTACCCATTCTTATTACCGTCTTCATCGAGACTCTGTAACTTCCTCGCCATCGCCACGTCCGCCTCTATCTTCTTCCTCCTCTCCTCTTCCGTCATCGGTTTCACTCCGTTTTCAATCCAAGGAACCATCGATCCATCTTCTCGTTTACAGACCACTTTATTCGTCTGCTCTTTCTCCCCGCAGTTTGCGCACTCCATCCCAACGTCGCCACCTTTAGGCAAAGCGACACATCCACAGTTGAAACACACGATGGCTGCTTGTCCCATGCGATTATTCTGTTTCCCATCCGGTCCTTCTTTCAAGATTGTCTTAAACCGTTCGACGCATCGGTGTAAGTTGGTTACGTTTTTCAACATGTGTAATTGACCGAATAACTCGGCGACGTTGTGTAAGTTCGAGGGAAAGTTCGCGTCTCCAATTTCGTCCGCTTTTCGTTCGACTTTGAAATTCGCGTAGCTGGTATCGAATTCGAGTTGGACTTTTGCCCCTTCCGGCATTTGTTCGAACGATACCACATTCGGTGCTGTTGGTGGCGATGCCATCGAAAACTCTGTTGCACTACTCATGTCAAACGTGCAAACCCCCCACGTTTTTACGAGCTCTATTTTGCGCAGAGCAAAAAAAAAACAAAAATCATCTCTCACTCACTTCCTCTTCATTTCGAAGAATATTTAACACACAACACGAAAGAAAGAAAATAATATATGATGAACATCACGCTGAACACGGTGTTGAAAATCAACACGATCGTAGGCGCGGCGTACGCGTCCAACGTCATTCTCATGCCGGCGAAATAGTACGTTTGCTTTTAATATATATATATATAGATCTTCTTCTTCTTCTTCTCGTATCGTCGTGCGAAAATGAATTTGAATTTGCACATTTACCTTTTTTGTTCAATTCTCGTTGACGATCGAATTTTGTTTTGTTGTTCCCGGTCTCGTTATGATGAGTACGCACTAACGCATCATCATCATCATCATCATCATCATCATCATCATCATCAAAATACTAATATATAAACAACAGTCTTAAAGATCACGGCGTTGGATACACGAAGAATACGACGTACGTCGCGCACGGGTTAGTCGGCGGTGTTCTCGGTTTAACCGCCATGACGTACCAAGCTGCATTTAAAGGTGGAGACGAAATGTCCGCGGCGTACGCCTCGGTCGCGGCGTTTGCTTGGTGGAACATAACCGCCGCGAGACGCGTGTTTATCGAAAAGGCGAAAGTTATCGGACCGAAAATTAACTTTTGCATCAGCGGGGCGATGCTTGGGTTGTTTACGTACGCCTTGGCGAACTAAAAAATTCTTTGTACAAATAAATACAACACAAGACAGATTCAATTACCATTATCATTTCAAAGCTACGACCATTACGCCGTCGCTTGTTTGGCTAAATCTCAATATGCGCTCGATCGTTTGCTTCAGTTGCGCTTTTCCCGCATCCGAACTTACCAATCCAGCCTTTCTGCACGCTTTGGTGATGTCTTTCATCGTCGTGCGACCGGGATTTTTCTTTAACAGTTCGCGAATAATCTTCTCGACTGGATTTGTGGCCGATTCGTCTTTGATTTTGTCTCCGCCAACCCCCAGAGCGCTCGCTCCTCGAGACAACGGACGCTGCGCTGATTTCCGAGCAGAGTTTTCTTGACTCGTCATGCCAGCCTGCGATGCCGTTCTTTTCACACCTTGGGAAGCTGCGGTGGCTTGTTGCTGTAACTGTTCTTGCTGCAATTGTTGTTGCTGCGCTAACGCTCTTCGCTGTTGCTCGGCAGTCGCTTCCTTAGCTGCCGCCGCCGCTTCCTTAGCCGCTTGTTTATCTCTAACTTCTTTTTGCTTCACTTTATCGATCAGGGATCGCGTTTTCCCGATGTTCACTTCTTCCTTATCGGGATCGAAATCTTCCGGAATATCGTCGTCGTCATCATCGTCGTCGTCGTCCGAGAATATCGCCGCCGCCGTGATGTTATTTTCAATCGCGTTTTGCCTCGTTAACAACGTTTTGATTTTCTGCGCGTTTTCATCGAGCTCATCGTCGGAATCCGCCGTCGGAGGTTTTGGTGCGTTTTGCTTATCTATTTCTTGTTGTTCCGGGTCCGCAGTTGCCATGACTTCTCCGCCTTCGTCGTCGGAATACGTTTGATCGTGTTCCCATCCTTCGCCGATGCCGTCTTCGTTCTTCTCTTTCGTTTCGTCCTCGTCATCGCCTTTCTTCTTCCCGCCGCCGCCGCCTCGCTTTCTTCCTCTCTTCTTCCCACCGTTCTCTTCGTCTTCGTCGTCCGTGTCGTCTCCCCTTTTTTTGTTTCGTCTGGACTTTGGATTGACGATATCGTCCTCTGAATCCGAATCCGAAAACCGGTCTAAATCGGCGTTGTTCGCCCCGCTTCCGACAAACTTCGCCGACGTCTCGTACAACCTATCTTGCTTATTCTTCATCAATTCTTCCGCTTCTTCTAAATTTAGCACTTTTCTCGACATCAACTGTCTGAAATTATACCAAGTCTCCATCGGCAACGCGCAGAAATCGTTCGTGTTTTGCGCTTTCAAAATGTAAAACTTTGCGCTTTGTCCTTTCTCTTTCGCGCCGACAAACGCTTGTCTTTTTCCTCCAACTAAAGATAATCCAGAGGCTACCGTCGGGTTCGCCTCGTCGATCGTCCTTCGCATTTGCCATTCTACCGCAGCTTGTTTCCCGCTTTTAAATTTCGGTAAATTCGTCCCGTGGAAAGAACCAACCGTATATTTCCTCACCGGATTCAAACTCTTCAAGTTATATTCTTTCGTCAACGCCATGGTGACCCGATCGTTGTTTTGTAACACTTTCGCATCGTCTAAGACAGTCGACGCTTCGCTGACGGATAACCCGTTGATGGTGGACTGATTTCTTTCCTCTTCGTCTTCTTCCTTCTTTGTTTTTATTGTTGTTGTTGTCGTCGTCGTTAATGTCGCTTCTTCTTTCCTCGGTAAAGCGCAGACGTTAAATCCTTCAAACGTGCCTCCTTTCTTTTGTATCAACTGTTGAACGTCCGCGCGCTCGGATAAGAATTGCTCGCACACTTTTCGAACCGTCGCGGGGACAGAGGGAGGTAACGATATCGAAATCGTCTTCGACTCGTCCTCGGAGGCGAATTTACAGTGGACGACGACGACAGAAGTGTCCGTCGTCGGCGACATTTTGTTTTTGTTTTTGTTTTGCGTGTGTTTTGTAACGAAAGTCTTTCTTTATTTTGCATCTATAGTTTTGGTTTGTTACAACAAGTTTTATCAGCATAACTCTGTCTCTCTGCTCTCTCTCTGCTCTCTCTCTCTCTCTGCACCCTATCTTTCTCTCTCCTTCTCTCTCTCCTTTTCTCTCTCTTTCTCTCTCTCTTTTTCTATGTGTGTATAAATTTACGCCAAGTTGATCGGGAGGTTCATGACGTTCGTCGCTAAGTTGTTACCAAACGGGTTCGCGACGTGGTCTTGCAACGCAGCCAACGGACCCTCTCTCAACACCAACGCTTGGACGCAGATGCCAACGAACGCAATCATCGCCGCGCGACCGTTCTTGATCTCCTTCAACTTCATCGAATCACTGTCAGCGCCCATTCCTAACGGGTCAAACGGAAACGTTTCATTGATGCCAGACTTGCCCGTCGCCAACCAGCCGGTGATTCTCTTCGTTTCCAAGAAACCCATGGTCGGAAACAAAACAGCCAACTGCGCGTTGATCGGGAAACCGTAGTCTTCTTGGCCAGCCATGTACCACTTAGATTGGATGCCCAAAGCTTCGGTCGTGCAGATGCCGGCAACCGCCATCATCGCCCATCGAGCGTTCATCAATTCCGCCTCTTGGTAGTATTTTAAGCGTTCCGGATCGGAGCCTAAACCGAGCGGGTCGAAACCGTAGTCACCCGCGATGGTACCATCGAGGTAGTCCGGAGTCTTGATGTTCGGCAACCTGTGATGATTATGTGAATGAAGAGGAGATTTCGTTATTGTCAGCAAATGATGACGATCAAAGGAACAACAGCCAGCGCGCGCGAGAAAAGGAAAAAATCGTATTCTTTGGGAAAAGCGTTCGACAGCCTTTCTTTAGTTGAAAGATACTCTCTCGTCTCCGTATCTTCTCCGCTTCGAGATGGTTCTTGCAAAAAATAATGTTCAATCGCGCGAAAAGAGGCGAGATGCGACATCCACTCGTTCAATCCGATACTGTGAAAACGCTCGTCGAATACTACGGCATTCAATTCCGTCGACAGATCGAGTAAAATCTAGGTGAAATCGCACTACTCTCAACCGCGCGCGCGCTCGAAAAGCGCAGATTTACAAAAAAAAAAATTGAGAACGAGAACTCGTACCAAAGTTTTCTTTCGGCGAAGACTTGCACCGACGCTCTTCTCGAGGAAGCAGAGGCGCGGACGTTCGTCTTGGCGACGACTCTGGTGCCAACAAAGGAGGAAACTGCGAAAGACATTTTTATTATCTGTGTTGCGTGTGCGTGTATGAGGTTTTCTCGCTTCGGGTGTGAACTTTAAAGCGCGCTTTCCGAAAAAGATTAAAAAACTCTTCTCCCCTTCTTCGCGATGAAAAAGTCGGTTGTTGCTTGGTTTCTTCTTTCTGCGTGTTTTTGGATGGAGGGGGTGTCGTAAAAAAAATGCCTTTGGGACGAGAAGAGGATAGAGGACCAATTGCCAAAAACGCCCTCGGAAATCTTCCGTCAAAAAAAAGAACGCGGTAACATCACATATCACACACCACGCGAAATTCACACGCGCGTTAAGATAATATAATCGAGTCAATTAAGAAATTTATTAGAGAAAACAAACAATAATGTCTGCTTTTACTTTATCTGCTACTAGTTGCGTGACCGCGGCGATGACGAGAATGAGCTTGAAATCCTCCACCTCAAAAACCTCAACGTCAGCCGCATCCACGTCTTTGTCCGCGAAGAAAACGGTTGGGAACGCGTCCGTTTTTGCGTTCAACAAACGAGTCACCCCGTCGGCGAGTAACGGACGCGGTGCTTTAGTCATTACGGCCGGTGGCCGATCCATTGGTTGCACTTTGGGTGGTACCAGAAGAAAGACGGCGAGAAAATCTGGGTTTTTTGCGAGAAAAGCGACGCCAAACGGAAGAAGAGTTTTGAAGGCAAGAATGAAGAAAGGACGTAAGGTTTTGGCCCCGGCGGGTAAAACGCACTCGACGTGGAACAGAATGAAGAAGTAAATGATGGATCATCGTATTTTCTTTGTTGTAGTCGGTGTGCGCGGAAAGAAGATTACAAATGCAATGTTGGATTTCTTCTTATCTTTTCGTTATACGAGGGCAAAAGAAGACACCACCACCCTTGTACTTTTTCCTTGGATCCGCGCGCACATAAATTTTTATAGCTCTTGAGGATTGTCTATTCTATTATATACTTGTATACACCTAATTATCTAATATCTACTTACTATAAGTCGTCGTCCACGTACCGCTTTGCATCTGTTCTGATGCGCTCGACAACCTCGCACGTTTCGTCAAAGTCGTATCCCCACGACGAAAGTATAGTTTTTCCGCCAGAGTTGCGAGACGCTCGCTCAAAGTTGTTTGCTTTTTCCGAAAGCATCTTCTCCTGGGTTCTCGTTTGTCTCGTCATCGCGTGAACGCTGAGTAGAGGAGATTTACTCGTGACGTTATCGTCAGTAGGATACGTCATTGGAAGTGGTAAAGACGCACCAGCAACACATCTCCCGATTGGTATTCCGGCCACGCGTTGGCCGGAACGCAGGCGTTCCTCGAGTTGTTCGCACACGCGGCGAGACTGGCCAAACGGAGCTCCACGAATGACGTGCGATTCTGCCAAAGCTTCTTCTGCGTCTTCATCTTCTCCATCGCTTTCGTTTGAAGCTTTTCTTCTTCGTTGTGAAGAAGAAGAAGAAGAAGAAGAAGAAGTAAAAAGCGGCTCCATTAATGATATTTTGTCTTCTTCAAACGCAAAGTCGCCTCTTCGCGTAAACATGGACGTCTGGAGGAAGGGTGCGTTGGCTTGCGATTGCATGCGGCCGATAAACGTTGCCACAGTTTCTGCTCCGACGAAAGATTCAAATCCATCCGTGGATTTAAGTCGCCACGGCGTCGTGATAGTATCGAGAGCAGTTGCAATTCTCGCAGACGTTTGATACGCGCTGTGCCGTTGCCCGTTCGGTTGCGAACCGTACAGAGGAATGTACGCGTCCGTGAGAGGCGAGATTCGCGCGAGCGATAATCCGTCGTTTAACATGAGGCGTCGCTCATCGTTTCGTTTCTGCGTGATTTCTAAAAATTCGTTATTGTCGTCGTCCCCGTCGTTGTTTATTTTGATTTCTTCATGGTTTCTCCTTCCTTCATCGTTGCGCGGTCTGCGGCAACAAAACGTGAGAATGGAAACGCCTTGACCGTGCGCATCTCTCACCTCTTCGAGCACTTTTTCGCATAAACCTCCGAATCCTGAATGATCGTCCACAAAAACATGAAACCCGCGCAAATAATCGCACTCTTCGACCCACTTTCTGATGTCTTCTCTGAGATTTTCTCTTCGATCGAGTTCCATCGCCCAACTGGCGCCTTCGCCAAATCCAGCGAAGCTTTTCACTCCCTCCGACGACGTTTCAAAGATTCCATCCAAAACTTGTACCGTCCTCGGATGAAAGAACGCTTTCGAAAAATCCGTCCAGTGCATTGCGTCGTGTTTGAGCTTCTTCGCCGCTTCAACGAGCCGGTCGATATCTGACCCGTCGTTTTCAACGTCATCCGCCGCGACTACAGCCACGCGACCGTTCTTCTCCTTCCTCTTTTCTCGATCATCATCCTCTTCTATTTCTTTCTCTTCTTCAGCACCTCTTTCCTCTCCTCTTACTTCTTTTTCTTCTTCCTCCTCTTCTTCTTCTAATCGTCTCAGATATTCCGACTTCTTCGCTCGCGGTTGTTCGTGCACTCGCATCTCGCCCGTCCACGTTTTCAGCGCAATTTGAGAAGAAGACAAAGAAGAAACAGTTGAAGAAAAAAAATCATCTCCTTCGTCGCAGAGATACCCCAACTGCTTGACGCCGCCTAAACTCGACCTCAAGTCGTACGCGACGACTCTCGGCGTTTGTATTCTTTCCCCTCGTCTCGTCTCCCCTTGGCGGTATAAGCACTCGTGGTCGATCGCGTTGAACCGGTTTTGGTTCACTAACTTTTTCTCCTCGTCGTCTGAATCGTCGTCTGAATCGTCTTCGTCTCGTTCGGAAATGGACGACGCTAATCCAATCAGCTCGTCTTGGAAGTTCCAAAAGTGCGCGCCGACGTGATTGGCGTATTCGCCAAACTGTAAGGTGACTATTTCTGATTTTCTTCTCGAAGAAGACATGACCTCTTCGAACGTCGTCTCAAAAAGACCCGCCCGCCCGCTCGTTCTCGTCTGTGTTCGTTTGGATGAAAAGAAAGAAAAAAGTGATGTTTGTCTGTTGTTGTTGACTGAAAAATCTTCTAAAATCCATCCTCTTTTCGTACCTGTAGTTGTAGTAGGAGTAGGAGTAGTAGTAGTAGCATTAGAGCATGAATTATATAGGCACAGTGCATCGAAAGATGAAGAAGTACTTGCTCTCGCGCTTGTACTCTGTGCCTCCCAAAGAGCCTGAATGCGTGCGCGTCGAGGCAACTTCGACAACGTTAAAAGTATCTTGGGAATGCGGAGAAGAGACGTCGGAGTATAACTACTGTGATTATTATCAGTTGGAGATAGAACCGCAAAGGAAAGAGATTAAAGAAGCGCTCGGAGCTCTGTCGTGGATGCCAATATACGAAGGGACGGAGAGGAGCTTTTTCATCGAAAAGTTACAACCGAACATGCGGTTCCACGTGCGAGTGAAAACGATAAACTCCGCGGGGGAGTCGCAATGGGTGCTCACCAAGACGCAAACGAAGGAGGAGAAGTGGGGGGACGCCTTTCGAGGTCGCGCAAATAGTGAGTGAGTAGTGAGTGAAATGATATGTATAGATATAGTAGAATTACATGGTGATTAAGTATTTTGTGTGTTTGTTTGTTTCTGTTTCTCTCTCTCTCTCTCTCTCACACAGTCTCTTGTCCTCGCCGCTCCGAGAAGCTTTCGCTTCGTTCCTCTCGCAGCACTCTATTGAAAAACTTTATTTCCTTCCGCTGGACCACATTCCAGCAAAG
>Ga0209306_1001321_pt1 | contig 12062 bp, 6 predicted proteins | sample COGITO_mtgs_1103_3_FD_184793 | JGI IMG/M metagenome (GOLD analysis project Ga0209306, IMG submission 184793) | Pelagic marine microbial communities from North Sea - COGITO_mtgs_110328 (SPAdes) (version 2) | ecosystem: Environmental > Aquatic > Marine > Epipelagic ... | reverse complement strand
GTGTTCAACGTGAGCGAGTTTGAGACGAGTAGTGCGAGCGGCGGGTCTTTGTTTCGGACGCCGAGCGGGAATTTGAAAGCGAATGAGATGACGCGCAATAACAGTAATAGCAGTAATAGTATTAATAATAATAGTAACAATAAAAGGAACGATATAGAACAAGGTGAAAGTGGAACGGCGTCCTCGAGCGGACGAGAAGAGAGGTCGCACAAAATCGTCAGCTTTGGCAACGCGCTGGAAAAAGGACGATTGAAAACGCGCGCCGAAATTATCGTACCCTTTACGAAAGATTATTTGCCAGACCCGGAGTATTTAGAGCACATTATCCCGTCGTTTTACGTGCGAAATACGTCCTCTTCCGCGGCGTCGAATTCGATGAAGAAGAAGTACGGAGGTTCCGCGGGCGGTTATTTACAAACGAGAGATTTGCGCATCGCGTGCGTCGTGCCGAACGCGAGATTTGAGAATAGTAACTTACAAACCAACACGTGGTTTGGTGTTCGGGCTAGATGCTCGAAACAAACGTCAATGACTACGATATGTGCGGAAAAATCTGGATGCGCGTTGTCCAACGCCATTCCGGGAACGGCGTTCGCTTCGAGCGCGCTGAAAACAATCGGCGGCTGGGATACTCGCGTGAACGGCGCCGTACCTGTAGCAGATGCCGGTATGCGCGTGTGGTTGCACGGTCTGAAAGTTGCGCTACCGCTAAGCTCAAAATCGTCACCGTCTGCTTCGCGACGAGAAGTGTTATCGGTTCGTGTGCCCGGTAATTTCGCAAACTATTGTGCCAAGACATACTACGAACATCGAAATTACGCGAGTTTGACGCACAAACACGCCGTAAATTGTTTATTAGAAGCCAATTGGGTCGTTACGAACGATGCTCAAAGATCAGTAGCATCAAGAAGTGGCGTGAATATGAGTAGCGGCGCGATGATGCCGGGTATCGACGAGAATGAAACAAACGACGTCGCAACCAGCGCGCGAAAGAAAGCGGCGAAGAAGTACGCCGCGTTTCATGGGTTAACGCACCAAGTGTTGAGTACTCTGTTGTCTTTTTGGTGTTTATTAGTCTTACCGACGGCATTTCTCAAAGAAATTTGGCTCGGCAACGCCGCTTACGTCGGAGGTAATGTCAACGCGAACGTTTTGATTTGGTTGGTGTACATCTTGCCGTGTCTTTCGGAAAGACTGTTCGATCTTGCGTTCGCTTTGAAAGCGACGCCACCGTTACCGGGCGAGAAGAATAGATTCTTGACGAACTTTGCGTTCGCGTTCTTGGCTAATTTAGCGACTTTACCGGCGAAATTTGCTGGATGTTTTGTTGGATTGACTTTACCGCTGAGGAAAACCTTCCGAGGCGATAAGGATGAATCGACCACGCCGTTCGCGGTGGCAGTTTTCGAGACGGCAGTTTCGTGCACCGCGTGGTGGAATTGCGTCAAAATCATCGCCTGGACGGTCGAAGAAACGTTTAGCGAGTTTTACTTCACCTCCGTGGTGATGTTGTTGTGCATCGGATTCGCTGGTTTGATTTCGAGCACCGCCACGGTGAACATTTTGAAGCAGTTTTCAATCATTAAACACGACATCAAACGAGATGGGGTGACCGCGGTGACGAAGAAAAAAATGAATTTGAAAAATTTGAAGAAGCATTTACGCATGCGCCCTCCGAAAGCGAGCGGAGAGGAGAAGCAAGGTTTGTTAGCCTCGCAAAGAGCGAAGGAAGAGGAGGCGTTGCGCAAGAAGAAATCCGCGGCGGCGCGCGTGGATTTAGATGTTCCTTTAGAAGGTGTCATCGTCAACGCGCCATCGTCGGTAGACGACGGAGAAGACGACTTGTTGTTACAAATAGGCGCGGTTAAATCGTCGAATAAATCGAAACAACAACGAGCGGTAGATAAAGCGAGCGCTTCTTCTTCGGCGCCGAAATCGAGAGGCGGTCAAACTGCTTTAGGCACGGTACAGTCGCAGCCAGGATCTGTATACGGGCGCGAAATCATGCACTCGTTCCAAACGGACGGAGTGTATCAACAGCCCGATGGGTCTTCACATGCTGGCGGAGTTGGTGGTGGTGGCGGTGGCGGTGGCGGCGGGCACGATAACTACCGCACCGTGAGCGGTAGTAGCAAACCGAACGCCTACGCGCCAGTTTCCGATGTCTTTGCGCAACGTGCGGCGATTAAAGCGTACAAGAAGATGCGCCAACACGACTTTGACCTAGACAAACACTCTCAAGCGGACACGCGCTCGATGCTTTCGAACCAATCGGAAGGGAATTTGCCCTCGCACCTTCGATTCGGTTCGGAAAATTCCCAAGCGCTTGATTCACAAATCGATATGTTTGACGAGCATGGGAACTACATAGGTAACGTCGGTACTGGTGAGAGTAACATCGATCCAATGTTTGTTCCAAAAGATAGCGAATACGCATCGAGCTCTGACGATGATTCTAATCGCTCCGACTCCGACGATTCCAACGACGACGACCACCACCAACAACAACACCGTCGCAGAAGCGGTAGGCGATCGAACGAAGCTTCCCCGCATCGCGTCCGAAGAACTTCGTCCAAGAAAAACTCCAACGCCGCTACCGATGACAGCGCGTACGTCGGGGGCAAAGTCAACACCGCCGGTTTAGCCATGGAGAAAAGCAGTCCTCCGTCTAAAACGGATGTTACGAACACGAGTAGTGGTGGTGGCGGGAAATCCGTCATGTCTCGCATCAAAACGACAATAAGTGCGAATGCCTTGGCGAACCTCGGCAAAACCAAAAGTAAAGACGAAATGACGAGTAGCGCGACGACAAAGAACAACGAACAGTCAACCCAGCGCTCCCCGCGCGCCGCGTTTGGTGATTTCGTCCAACCGAACCTCGGTAAGATTTCCATCAAAGCGAACGGCATGGGACGGAAACCTCCCATCTCGCCCAGGATACAAGACATCGACCAAGTCTACGACGACGCTTTACCGCAAAGCGTTTAAAAGCTAAACGAATGGCGCGTAATAATATGTATTTTTATAAACACCGCCGCTTTATTTAAAACGTATTCCTACATCAACTCTACGCCTACATTGCTATTTCTACGTGCGTTCATATAATGTCGCGAATGGTATCGTTATCAGTATCATTCTCGTTCATATCATTCTGTTATCTTCTCATCAAGAACTCATGCTCGTCCGCCTTCGCTCTCTCGCTTCAAAGTGTAGCCGTTTCAAGACGGAGTTGATCTCCGCGTACGCGTACTCCTCCTCGTTGGTCTCCTCTTTCTCCTTTGTTTTCTCTCCTTCCTTTTCCTCCTCCTTTGTCTCAATCGACGCTCGTTTCACTCTCTTCGCGATTTCCTCCACTTGTAACAGGTCCTCCTTTTCCTCTTTCTTCTTTCTCTTCGTCGTATTCTTCGTATTCGTACTCACAGGAGGACTTTTAGGAGGCGTTTTGCTCGTCTTCTTCCCCGCGGATGATTGCGCTCGGGTGGTTCTCCTCCCCGGTGCGTTGTTCGCCATTTTTGTTTTGCTCTTTATGCGTTCTCTCTTTACGAAGAAGACGAGTGCACGCTTTCGACTGTTTTTTAGAGCAGCTCGCACGCAGAGCGAGAGACAGACGCGGAGGAGAGAAAGGTACGTTCGCGAAAGCGCCGGTCGTGGTCGAGAGAGTGAGAGTGAAAGAGTGAAATCCCCCTTTCGTTGTAACGACTTTTAGGGGAAAAAGAACAGACACACGGACGAATACTATTCGTGAGAGTTTCGCGCACGCATATATACACACACGAACTTTGGCATCGAGACGAGGACGGAAACGCGTAAACACCAGGAGGAGGAGTCCCGTTTCTTTTCGCTGTTTCTTCGGAGAAGGAGACGAAGAGAGAGAGAGAGAGAGAGAGAGAGAGAGTCTTTCGATGGCGGCAAAGAAGAAGAAGAAGAAGAAGACCAACGACGACAAAGAGACGAAGAAAGAGGAAGAAGAGAAAACAAAAATCAAGAGGCACAAATCGACGACCTTAGTCCGAGGGACGGCCACGTTTGACAATAACAAACGCGTGGACTTCGTCACCGGGTTTCGGAAGCGAAAGAACACGAGACGGAAAAAAGCCGCCACGGAATTCGAGAAGAAATTGAAAGAAGAACGAAGAGAGGCGAAGATGAACAAAAGAAGGACGTTTCGAGAAATGCTAGGGTTAAAAGCAGACGACGATCAAGAAGAAGAAGAGGAGGAAAAGAAGGAGGAGAAAAAGAGAGAGGAGAAAGCGTACGCGAGTGGTGTCAGCGTCGTCATCGAAGGGCTGTAAAATACAATGTTCGCCGCCGCGAGTACGTATGCGTATGCGCTTGACGCTTGAGCGAGAAGAGAGAGCGTTCGTTTCAGCGCGCCGCGGGGCGTCCCCTAAAGTCAGAAATTGCTTCGCACTTTAGAAGATGCGTTTTATAAGAGTCGTTGTAGTTTCCTTATTAACCGTTAGTAGTTGCGGGTCTTGCGCTGAACTCTTTCACTCACTACGTGTACCTCGCTCGTTGTACCTCGCTCGCTCCTCAATTTTATCCAATTAAATCCTCCTCACATTTCGTCACACAAAGAATGACTTCATCGTCGGCGATACGACATTTCACCCTCACGTTTGATCGACAGATGCATTCCTTTCGATCGATGCGAATTTTGCAGAGTAGGAGGTCTTTTGTTTCCTCTTCTTTATCTTCTTCTGATAATGGAACAACAAGTGAGAACGTAAACGCGAATCGAAAAGCGCAAACGCTCCGACTCCAACGGTTTTACGTCAGACCGGAAACGTTCGAAACATCGAACTTCTCTTTGTCTAAAGAAGATTCCAGGCACGCGTTGAAATCGCTGAGATTACGAGTAGACGATGCGATCGAAGTGTGCGATGGGCAAGGCCGGGTGAAACGCGCGCGATTGGTCGATGTCGATTCGAGAAGGACGGATGCAACGTTTGAAATGATGAGCTCAAAGGAGGAAAATTTTCATCCGTTTCCGGGACGTGTGAAATGGGACGTGGTGTGCGCGTGCGCTGGGATTAAAGGCGAACGGTCGAGCGTTTTGGTTGAAAAGTTGACAGAGTTGAACGGAAGAGCGTTGGTGCCTTTACTGACCAGTCGGAGCGGGAAGATTGGCTCGGCGTCGGCGAGCGGGAAGAACGCGAGTAAAGGCGGGAGTAGTAGCGATAATAGTATTGGTCGGAGTAAACGACGGAAGGACGAGGAAGAGGAGGATGAAGAGACCGGGAAGGAATTGAGGTGGCAACGCGTTGCTTTGGCAGCATCGAAACAGTCGCTGAGAGCGCACGTGTTTGGGATCGAGAAACCGGTGAATTTTAACGATTTCGTGAGCTCGACATATTTTCGAGAGGCGACGTGTCGATTCGTGGCGGCGGCGGGAGGAGCGGGTTTCGCCGAGAAGTTAAGAGGCGTGAAAGAAGATATTTTGAAAGATGACGACGAGATCACGAAAGAACGATACGGTCTGATAATTATTGGACCCGAAGGTGATTTTGACGACGACGAGATGAAAGTATTGATGGACACGTGCGAAACGATTTCGTTAGGCGATTTGCGTTTACGAACAGAAACCGCGGCGATAGCGAGCCTCTCGATCGCGCAGATGATTACGAACGTATGAATTGTTGTAGCGGCTATGTAGTATGTATTTTATTAGTTATAGTAGTATCTGCTCTTTCTCCTTCTTCTTCTTAATCGCTCTTGATGGCTTTGTAAATGTGTTTGACGAACAAACTGCTCGCTCTAAATCCAACGTTCCCTAACATCAAGAAGAACCCGTAGCAAATAATGCTCATGTACCCGAAAAAGAAGCTCGTTTGCATGAACCCGCTCATGTCCGATCTAGCTTCGTAGTAATAAAAGCAATACCCGAGAATGAAAATCCCCGTACTTCCTCCGCAAAACACCGATCGCCACCACCACGCGTGGTCCTCCGCCGCCAACTGAAAGTACGTCAACGCGACACAAATGAAAGCGGTGACGATAATTAAAATAATGAACACGATGAACAAGATCGAGTAGATAGTGTACACCTTGTGTCCCCAAACCGAGGCAAAAATATAATAAAGTTCGATATAAATCGCCGAGAACGGTAAGAAACCAGCCATCATCATTTGCGGAATAGCCTCGCGAAACCACGGCAACTTGGGAATCTCGCGCGGGTATTTCGTCGTTCGGCACGGCGCATCGAACTCGCTCTTTGAATTTTTACCGGCGATACCACCGAGGACGGTCAACGGGAACGTCACCAACGCCCAAATTACGACGATTATGCAAATAGTACCAAACGGCAACGCCGCCGTGCTTCTGTACGCGATAGCCACGGTGTTCAAGAACGAAAACATCAAAAACATCGGTCCGCAAAACATGCACCCGGTCAAAGAAACGTTTCTCACCCACTTCTCACCGCCCATTTGTCGGTACATGTTCGAAGCGACGTAACCAGAGATCCCACTGGTTAAGGCGTACAATACAATCGTGGCGGTCAACAACGCGCCTCGATTGTACGGGTAAAACACGCCAACCAGCGCCAACGCGAATACAAACAAGACCATAAAAAGCAATTGCGTTCCGGTACCGATGACCGCACAGAACAAGTTCGCGTGTCTCGGGAAGCGGAAAACGTCGCCGTGAATGTACTTCCATCCCGTTTCCTCCTGTTCCTCTCCAGTCTCGTCGTCTCTGGCGTACTTGATAAAATCGTTCTTCAACACGCGCATCAAAATAGTCGCCAAAAAGCCCGTCAATAACAACACCGTCACGCACGAGTTGATAATACTGAACCAGTGAATCTCCAGGTGTTGCGGCAAGAACGAGTACCTGGAATACTTTTCCATTCTGCGTTCGAACGGAATCCTCGTCTCCTTCCATTTCACGGAATACGAAAACTCAACCGCGACTTCGTCGCCGTCCGTAATATCCACCGTCCTCAACGGATCCGTGCTCACGTTGATCTCGATGATCTTATCCCCGTTGTACGATATATCAAAATGCACGTGCGTGAACAAATAATACCTCAACTCCGGCCCGTTTCCGTGCGTGTGCCTCAAAATCTTCTCGATCTTCCCGATGAACCCCCAAATCGGCAAGTCGTCGTAATACATCTGAAAGTAATAATCATCCTTCACGGCTTTACGAAACTTCTTCAAATCTTTCGAGTTCAACGTCTTCTTACACAACGATTCGTTATCTCGGTCCACGCGAAAGGAAATATCGTACGGCGTGCCAACCATTCGGTCGCCTTCCAAAACTTCGCCGAGGTCTTCCGATTTGTACCCGATTTGGTTATCCGCTGGTAAGCAAAACGGTAAATCGTAGTGCTGATACGTCTCGGACGGGTTGTGGAACGGGCCAATCTTGTTCGCGTATAGCGGCACTTTCTCGTGAATTTTATACGAGTGGTCTTTTTGTCCCAACAAGTTTCTCATTCCTCTTCTTTCTTCTACCAGTCGTTCTTCGTTGTGATTTTCGCGCCCGGAGGATTCAATTCTTTCCCCGAAAGCGACGACATAATCCTCGATACAAAAGAAGAAGACAGAGAAGAAAAAAGCGACCAGGAACAAAAGGGAAGAAGGAAAACGACGCGTCATCATCTCTGCTTCTTCTTCTTCTTCTTAACGCGGCGTGTTCTTCGTGTTGAAGCTTTCGTTTGCAACGAATATGAATGAGAATCTGATCACGAGGAGGAAAAAGTGATGATTTTTGACCTTTTTTGTGGTTGTTTTTGTGGTTGATTTTTGCTCATTTTTTGAAGGGATGAAAGGACAGTCATCAAAGAAAGTTTTTCTATCGCTCTCGCTCTTACTGTTCTGCTGCGACTAGTCTACTACTCCTTTTGCTACTGCTATTACAATCTGCTACTACGTGCTATCGTACTATTAGTACGAGTGTTAGTATTAAAAATCAAAAGGCGAATGCGAGTTGGAGTGGAGTTCTTTTTTGATGTCCGACGCTCGGTCTAACAAACGTTTGGCGTCTTCGGTTTCGTCCTCGCTCTCGAGGTCGTCCGAGTTTTCTGAATTGTTATATCTCTCGTTATCGTCGAGTAATCCAAAGAGTTTGAAGAATTGGCGAGCGGCGGACGCGACCAAGGCGAGATCTTTAACGTCGTGCGCGCCTAAGTCCGCGGTCTTCCTCGTTCTGGCAAACTCTAAGCACTCGCGAAGGAGCGCGTCTTTTTGAAAGTTCTTTATGGCTTTTAATCGAAGTCTTTCGCGGTCGACGTCTTCTTTCTCGTCGCGGCCTAGAACCATTCGCTGAAGTTCTTCGATCGGCAAGCCGGATTTGAGCTGGTCTTGCGCGAGAAGAGAGGTCGATGCTTCTCCCGTCGAGGAGTCTTCGTTGACTTTATTCAGAATGGACGGGTCGTTGAGCGCGGCGGATAAAATTTCCGCCGACGTTTTGTTCTCTCCGTGGTGGTGCTTGTGAGGTAACGAAGACGAGAGAACCAGCGGCGGTGCCGCGTGTGCTTTCGACATTTTATCTTCCTTCGCGTTCCGGCCAACGCTTCCGACCGATCGATTGCTCCTATAAATCATCGTGCCGTAATCTCTGATATCCGAGCCGCTGTTGCTTTTCCGTAACGTATCCGAGGACGAGTAATCCGAGCCCTCTTTGTTACTGTACTGTGACAATCGACGTTGTCCCCCTCCACCTAAGGCACCTTTCATCAAAAGCGTCATGTATGCGTCGACGTTTGGATCCAACCCGCCGTACTTTTCCTCTAACTTTTCCTTCTTATGCGATACTCCCAAAGGAATCAACTCTTCGACTAAAACTCGCCTCGCCAGGCGCCAATCACCTCCTGCTTTAATCTTTGCATTCTTAAAGAACTCGTGTCGTCTCAGCGCTTGCGCGCTCGCTCGGCCTCGCGGATCTCGTTTCAACGCTTGCGCGATAAAATCGTGAAAAGCTAAGGACCATTCGCCCCTGCGGTTCAACTCCGGGCTGGCGTCCACGGCGATTTGAAAGATCACTCGCATGGGGTGCACGTCATGTCGCGGAGGATGCATCTCGGCCATTTCGATGGCGGAGATACCTAAAGCCCACACGTCCGCTTTACCATCGTACCCTTGGGCGAACGATGACGACGATCTCGAGAATTGTTTGCTCCTTTTGTCTGTACCGCTATTGCTTTTTTCTTCTCCTCCGCCACCATTATTGCCTTCGCTCGAAATCACCTCCGGCGCCATCCAATGCGGCGTCCCAACAAACGTCTTCGCGCGTTCGTTCGCGCCTTCTTGTAACTGCGTCGCCACTCCAAAATCCGCCAGTTTCACCTCCCCTCGTCTCGTCAACAAGATGTTCCCGCACTTGATGTCCCTGTGTATCCTCCCGTTCTCGTGTAAATACTGCAATCCGCTCAACGCGCCGAAGCAGACGTACGCGACGACATCCTCCCTGAACCCTTTATTCACCACTTTAGACACTAAAAACGCGTTCAAAATGTCTCGCACACTTCCTCCGCCGCAGAATTCCATGACGATCCAGACTTGCGAACAGTTCGAGGTGACGAACGACTTGAAGTATTTCGTCACGTTTTCGTGCTTGGACGCGTGTAAGACTTCGATTTCTTTCTCGATGTCTCGCCTCATGCCATCTTTTTGTTGTTTCATCAACGCGTCGTCGTCGTTCTCTTCGTCTTCAATCGGTGTTAATTTCTTGTTACTGTTGTTGTCGAAGAACGGGAGTATCTTTATCGCGACTTCTTCGTCGTCGTCGTCCTCTTTCTCGTCTTTCTCCGTTCGCATCATGGACGCTTTGTACACCGCCCCAAACGAACCGATCCCGATGAGTTCAGAGAGTGCATACTTCTCCTCCTCTCTTTTCTCCTTCTTTTTCTCCCACCGAGAGCTCGTGCGAACGTCGGTGTCGTCCTCACCAAAGACCTCCTCGTCTTGGTCTTCTTGGTTGTCCGACATGACGACGATTGATGCGTACGCGCGGAGAAAGAATGGAGAAAACACCGGTGTTGTAACGAACTCTTTTCCTCATTGATTCGCTCTGTAAACGCGCGTTTACTGTCATCAGAGAGCAAAGAAACGCGCGAGTCTCGTCGGAAGAATCAAAAGCAACAAAAGCAGGCACGAACGAGACAGAGAGAGACAGAGAGAGACAGAAATACTAAAGATGCCGCCGAAGAAGAAGAAGAAGAAGACAAAAGAGAAACAGATTTCCCCCCCGTTGGAGGAGAAAAACAACGACGCAAAGGTGAAGAAGACCAAGACGACGAAGAAGACCGAGCGAGTGTTGGAAGGAGGAAAGAACGAGGACAAAAGAAGCAAACGACGAAAAGGAGCAAAAGATGTGATGGTGTTGCCGATACCACCATCTCTCACGAAGACGACGACGGAGAAGAAAAAGAGTTCGATACTCAAAACGACCACACAGGTGAAGACGAAGACGAAGAAGGAGAACGAGGACGTCGAGAACAACATCGAAGAAGAAGAAGAAGAAGAAGAAGAAGAAGAAGAAGAAGAAGAAGAAGAGAAAGAGATGCAAGACAACGAGACTACGAAGAACGAGAACACGAATAATAATAACGCGTCTGTGAGCTTCTTCGATCGATTGACGGCGGTGCTCAGTTCCGCGAAGAAGAAGAAGAGCGCTCGAGAGGAAACGCCGACGAGTAAGAAGACGAAGGGAAACGACGACGACGATGACAGTGAGACGGCGAAAAGACCGAGCAGTCGGAAGAGGAAGATTTCGTTTTCCTTCGGCGGCAAGGAGGAGGCGACGATGATGCCGCCACCGCCGTCGAGTGGTAAGAGGAGACGGGTGACGTTTGAGGACGAATCGTCGCTTCTCGGCGCGGGGAGGATGAGGTACGCGACGGCGATTGGAATCTTAGCCGGGACGACCGCGTGTGTTTTGGGAGGGCACTTGGCCTCGGTGGCGTATTTGTTGGATAGTTTAGGCGCGTAGAACGCACACGGAGCGAGAGAAAGAAAGAAAGAGAGAGGGAGAGTTGATGTCAAACTGTAATTTTATAATTTTACCGCGAAAGCTGCTAAACATATTCTGCTAATACAACGATACGTCTATTTGCTATTACTACTCGTTTGCCTTCGTCTTGTTGTCGTTGTTGTTGTTACTATTACTAAAATTATTAGAAGTCTAGAGGCCCTTCGCTTCCAATTCCAGTCGGACCGCTACTACATAATCCACCGCTACCGTTCGTCTTTTTTTCGTTGTTGGCATCGTGGTCTTCCGGGCGTTGCGCCAGCGGTTTAATCGCATACTTCTTTCCTCTTCTTTGCACCGCAAACGTTGAATCCACCGTTCCGAACCCGCCGGCTAATGCACCTGGAAAACATTTTTTACCGAGCGACAACAATGCGATGCAATTGATGGTCGGTTCTGGCAATACCGACTCAATCGCCGTCGCCCTTTCATCGAAACCAAACTCTGGATTTAACAAGGATGAGGTTTCAACGTAACAATCGCACGTTTGCCGTAAATCACTCAACTTAGTCATCGATAACAACTGTTTCGATGGGAACAAAACGAACGAAGCCATTCTGTGTACCATATCGCCTCGTTGCATGAAACCTTTCACCGCGTGAAGAAGCGCGAGATAGTTTTTGAAGACGATTGCGTTGGACGGATCATCGAGCAACGCTCGGGGCGGTTGAATAACTATTCTTCCGACTGAATCTTTCTCGACGAGTTTCTTCCCAAAACTTTTGACCGCCTCGAACGTCTTCCCAATGTTATCCCGACTCACGTCGCATTGAACCACGTCAACGGGAATATTCATCGCCTCTTCGTTCGAGTGCGCTCGAGTCACGTCAAAATCGTGGCAAAACGCGCGCAACTTCATCTTCTTCTTCTTCTTACTTTCGCTATTTAAAGCACCGCCACGACTGCGAGTATCACCACTCTTCTCCTTCTCTTCCTTACTCTTTTCCAAATACCGTCGATATTGCCACGCGATTTTCAACCCGTCGCCGCTCGAAGATTCCGCCTTCTTCTCGGAATCCTCCCCGGAGCGCGCGGCGGCGCTCTCGGTTCCTCCTATGCCTTCACCTCCATCGTTTTTACTGTTC
>Ga0209306_1001310_pt1 | contig 12099 bp, 7 predicted proteins | sample COGITO_mtgs_1103_3_FD_184793 | JGI IMG/M metagenome (GOLD analysis project Ga0209306, IMG submission 184793) | Pelagic marine microbial communities from North Sea - COGITO_mtgs_110328 (SPAdes) (version 2) | ecosystem: Environmental > Aquatic > Marine > Epipelagic ... | reverse complement strand
GAGAGGAGAGTTCTTCGGCAAAAAAACAACACACAAAAAGGACACACGAAAACAAAGAAAAAGAATTCTCTTCGGATGACGACGACGACGATGATGATGATGATAAAACAACAACAACAACGAATAAGACAGAAGTCCAAGATGATATCGATGATGATGAGACAGTTCCTCTCATCATCATCATCATCATCGTCGTCGATATCATCATCATCATCATTGGTATCGCGAGGAGGAGGAGGAAGTAGAGGAGGAGGAAGAGGAGGCGCAGGAGGTGTTGCCTCTTTTTCCAATCGATCGAATTTCACTTCTTCTTCTTCTTCTTCTTTTTCGTCTTTATTATCGAGAAGGATGATGAACAACGACGCTCCATCATCATCATCTCGTCTGTTCATCTCGTCGTTCGCCTCGCGAGGAAAGAATACCAGCAGCAGATGCGTGAGCACGACTTCTCTCGCTCGAAATACCCAAAAAGAGGGAGAGCGAGAGCAGCAGCAGCAGCCGAAAGGAGATGACGACGGCGGAAAAAACAACAGCCAAGAAAAAAAAGCAGCAACCGCGGAAGGAGATGGAGCGACAGGAGGAGGAAAAGAACAAGAAGAAGAACAAAACGAAGAAGAACAAAACGAAATGGCAGAGAAAGACGCTTTAATCGTCGAATTAAACGAAAGACATTTGAGAACATTAGCGGATATGGAAAACTTACGGACGCGAACGCAGAGACAGAACGAAGACGCGAAGAAGTTTGCGGTGCAAGGCTTCGCGAAAGATTTATTAGACGTGGCGGATAATATGGACCGAGCGTGCGCGACGGTGACGGAAGAGATCATCGCAGAGGCAAAGAACGACGCGGGTAAATTGGAAACTCTTTTGCGAAGTTTTAAAGAAGGCGTGGAGTTGACGCAAAGACAACTGAGTAGCGGATTTAAGAAGAACGGATTGGTAAAATTCGATCCAGTGGACGAACCGTTCGATGCGAACGAGCACATGGCGTTGTTCAACGTTCCAGTCGGGGAAACGAAAAAAGAGCCCGGGTCAGTTGCTGTGGTAACAAAAGCTGGGTATAGATTACACGATCGAGTAGTGAGAGCGGCGGAGGTGGGCGTGTATCAGTAAAGAAGAGAGAAAGAGAGAGAGAGAGAGAGAGAGAGAGTTGTTTTGTTTTATATATTTAGAGTAGTACTCCGTTTATGATAAGTACAAAGTATATACAGCAGCCGCGCTAATCTCTTTTTCTTCTATCTAGTGTTTGATAGTACTAGTAGTACCAGTAGTATACATGTCGTCGTGCTAATTTATATTTGATTCGCGTCGAGTCACGAAGAGACGGTTATTTTCGAAAAGCTCACTTCGTTAATCACGTTTGACAATCGCTCTCGAGCTTCCACTTCGATGGCGTTCAACCCAACGCTATCCTCATTTCTATCGCTTTCGAGCGCCGAGAGAACGATCGCATCGCTCGCTATAGAGTTATCTTTGGAAATCAATTCTACCAACGCCTCTAATGCGGCTAAGCGAACGCTCGAAACCGCATCGGATGCCACGAGAAAGCACAGTTTCGTCAGTAACGTGTTTTGCATTTGAAGAAGTTTCTTGTCTTGCTTTTGTATTCTCTCCTCTTGCTCGCCTAAAGCGAGTAGCGCGCGTCCAGAACACTCTGCGAACGTTCTGCGTTCCGTCCAAATCTTACTCGATGCCATTTTAATAACGCTTTCGATTGCATTTGAAGCGTCTTTGTATTCAGCGCGACTGGACGAAGACCACGTCGGCGGTTCTGAAAACAGAAGCGTTAAACTGTTCTTGAACACGTAATAAAACGAATCCATCGAGCTCGCGGCTTTCCTCACGTCATGCACTGGGTCTTTCAAGAGCTTCAAAGATATGGACAGAAGAGAAGACGGTCGTGGTTGCATCGGCATGTTGTTCGAGATGTTCCCCAACGAGGAAGCCAATTCGAGTCGAACTCTCCAACTTCCCACGGAATCCGCCGCCGCCGCCGGTTTCCTAGACTTTAAAGGAGAAAGGGAAACGTAAGCGCTGGAATCTTCCGCGAGCGAAGATAAGAGGTTCACAATCGGCGCAGAACGTCCAGAAGAAGGTGGAGGAGGAGAAGACGCATTTTTATTTTCGTCAGAAGTACCTTCATTCTTCATCATCGCAGAACACTTTTTTTGAAGGAGGTGATGTAACTGCGAGATGGTTACAATTTTCACCTCGTCGTTGAGATCATTCAGAAACGTTGCTTCCACGATAGGGCAGATATCCCTGACCACGATATCACCAGGAAGTGAGTTTACGATTGTTTCCAGCGACTTTGCAATTTCAAGTCTCGCTTTGTGAGCGTTTGAATTCAACAGCCAGTTCGGATCACTATGGTTAGCGTGTCCGTCGATGGCTGAAGGCGGCGGCGGCGGTGGCGGCGACGAAAGTAATCTAAACGCTTCAACAATGTCGTCCCACTTCCCAATCGGAGCTAACTTTTCGCACATGGCACCAAAATAACTCGCGCAGCTTATCCGAATCTGTTCAATATCATCATCTTTCGCGTTTGCACCGCTACGATTCGTGCTCACTTCTCGAACCGTATCGCAATATTTCTGAATCATTCCAGAAAGTTTTGCATCGTTGACATCTCCGGGTAGCAAAGAAGCGAGGACGTTACCAAGCTCGCACGACGTCAATAGCTGAACTTTCTTAGAAACGTCGTTGGAAAGCTTATCGAACAAGTCCAACACTTTATCGGTACTGATATCGGTACCCGCAGATTTTTTGTCGACGACGACCGAGTCCCAGGAGGAAATTTTCGCCAACGCGTGGAGCGATTTCACGCAGTTGAAGCGAACGGCCCAGTTTTCATCCTCACACAACAAGACGAATCCATCGATTAAAGCTCTTAAGTGCGTCTCTATTGCGGCCATTTTCGAGGCGTCCACCGTCAGTGTTATCTCTCTTAATCGTGGGGCTACTTCCACTGCGTTTTGAATAAACGTCTCTCGCACGCGATAACTTTTATCCTGCGAAGCGCTCGAGAAGCACCCAATCATCTCATCCATCGTTTCCAAATCCTTTTCGCCAATACTATTTGTTCCATGGTAACAATGTTCAACGAACGTAGTACTATTTCCTGACCCGACCAAAATATTCTTCATGACGTTCAAGGAAGATATTCGCAGCTGTTCGTCATTCTCTTTAAACATCACGTTAATCACGTGCGGTATAAGCATTCTATCGATGGAATCTCTCGTTATGTTTTCGCAAATAACCGAAAACTGTTCCTCCGTCTTTTTGACGACGTCTGGATCGTCGTCTTCCAACAGAACAAACGCAATTTCCAATAGCTTTTCTTCGTAAATCGAATCGACGGCGAGAAACGCCCGAGAGAGTAAACCCAAACTTTCCGCGCACGTTTCTCTCAACAGCGCCGATTCTCTCTCCGCGATCGTTTCGAATACCGTCATGACGATATCAGCTTCCTCGTTCGTTTGAATTCCGTTGAAATTCTTATCTTCTTCTTGGTGGCGGTGGTTGTGGTTGCCTTTATTTTCTTGGTTCCGAACGCCGCCGTCGCCGTCTCGCAAAAAGTCGTCTTCGCCATCATCACTTCTGGCACTTCTGCTGGCTAACTCGGCCAGTCTCTTCACGTGATACACGATTTGCGGTTCAGGAACCTCCTCGTTCGTCTCTTGGCCGTCGCTATGATTGCGCGCTTCGTTCAAGATACTCTCCGCGCACTCCTCTAAAATCGTCTTCTTCTTCCTCAACGGCAACGACTTCTCTTCTTCTTCTTCTTCTTCTTCTTGTTTCAATTGTTTCAAACCAACCAAGTCTAAACTGTTCGTCGACTCGATCGCCGTCGAGTCTCTCAGCTCATCGAGCGTGGGGTATTTCTCCTCCTCCAAAACTTTTGCGCGTTCATCTTCTGTCACAGGTCTTCCTCCTTTCGCGCGACTGCCGAAGAACATTTACTGTCGTAATGAGGAATATTAGAATATAATTTACCATGGCAACAAAACTTTGAGTGCGTGAAAAGAAAACGAAAATTTTATAAGCGATATAAGCGAGTTAAATTATATTTCATCGTCACTCGTCGCGTCGTGATATATAACATACATATTACAAAACACAACTTTCTCTCTCTCTCTCTCTCTATTCTCTCTCTCTCTCTTATTCTCTCTCTCTCTCTGTTTTACTAAGCTTCTACTACAAAAAATCTACATCTCGAAGAAGAACGAACACATTTATTCGTCTTCTTCGGAGCGCAAGCGCGCGTCCTTGTTCACTACGCAGACGTTCAATTGCGCCGCTCTCTCGACGATAGCTTTTCTCTTCAACGCAGAGACGTTGTGGGCAATTTCCGCGCAGTATTTTCTGTTGTGCATCAACAAGAGGTCCAAGTCCTTGACGTTCTTGACGACAAACTTCAAGAAGCCATTCGGCAAGACGTGTTTGGCTTTCTTGGCGGTACCGTAGCCGACGTTCGGCATGTACGGCAAACCTTTAAATTTACGTCTGAAGCGAGAATCAATACCTTTCGGTCGTCTCCATGACGTCTGTTGTTGTTGAAAGAGAGAAGGATGATCGAGGTTAGTTTGCGAGGAGTGAAAATTTGTTTTAAAACGAACGATTTTGAGAAAGACTTTTACTCCACGAGGACAAAGGGCTTCGCGGACTCGAAAAAGGGAGGGAAAATCGCGCGCTTTGAATGCGTAAAAGAGGGGTGCACGCATGCACAACATCTCGAGATGACGATTAAAATGAACGCAAAAACATTCATTTCATGCGTTTACGTCTCGATATCCCTCTTTTACGCGTCGCAAACGCGCGTTTCTCCTCCCCACAGATAAAAAGACCTCTCTCCGTCTCCACATTTCTTTTTCGCGGAAGAAATTCGACCACGAGAGTCGTCGTAATGCGCGAGTAAAAGAGACGTACCGAAACTCTCTTCGCGGTATCGGATTGATAACGCGTGAACCCGTTGGGTTTCTTCTTGATCTTGGTCGTTTTCACCAAAGGAGTCACCATTTTTTATCTCTATTCTCTCTCTCTAAATATGGCGAATTTTCATCAAGCGCCTTCCTTTTGTGTGTTTTTGGAGCTGAAAGAAAAGAAAGAGGAGAAAAAAATTTGGGAAAGAGTCAAAAATCTCGAACAAGCTAAAATTTTATATACATTTTTACATCAAATCTAATATATCTAACAATCTAATATCCTTTATCCATCCTTTGCTCGACCACGTCTAACCAAAACAGAGTCTCTAAATCCCTCTCTCTCGCCAACCCTTCTCTCTCGCATATCATCTGCATCGAGTTTACGACTATCTGTTTCTTCCCGTTATACAGACTCACTCTGCCTTGGACGAACACGGTTTCGCCGAGACGAAGTTTTCCGTGAAGAAGTAACACGCCGTCGTCGGCGACCATCCTCCCAAACGGGTCTCGTTCCACTTGGTTGAGAGTATAATAGTTCTCCTCTTCCTCGTCCACGAAACCGAACGAAGTATTATTATCCTCGGAAGAGGTTATCGTCGAAGGCGCCCAAATCACGCACTCGATGACTCCGGTCCCATCGTCTAAAGAGAGAAATATCTTGGAATCTTTCCTCGTGGTAAACTCGACGATAACGCCGCACAGTTCGCACTTTCGTATTCTCCTGATGATTCTTTTGTTCTTCTTCTTCTTTTCATCATCATCATCATCACTGTTTCTATGCTTTGCACCACCCACTATTCTTCTATCTTCAATCTCCCAAACGCTTTCGTTCGTATTCTCCACCGCTCGCGCGTTTAAAATTTCTTTCGCGAACACTTTCGGCGTCGCCCAAAAAAACGGGTCTCTTCCCCAGTCGTTTTGGATGCGTCTTTTGTTCTCGTTATCGTACACGTGCACTCTGGAGAAGACAGTTTTGATTTTGTTGTTGTTGTTGTTCTCAACATCATCGTCGCCCCGTTCTCTCTTCTGGTTTTGGTCTTCCGTCCTCATTCTCTCATCATCATCATCATCATCACTCTCTCTCTCTCTCTCTCTCTCTCTCTCTCTCTCCTATGAAGAATGAAATTTGATATTTTTACGAAAGAGGAGACACACGAGACAAATTTTTTTCTTTTTTTTCTTTTCTCTCTTCGCTCTAAAACAAACAAGCTCTTTCTTTCTTTCTTCTGTCTGAGTGAAACAACAGAAAAAGTCTCTCTTCTTGTTCTTCTCTCTTCTCTAGAGGAGACAAAAGAAGAAGAAGATGAGCGAGACTCCTACTCATACTCACACTACTAAGAAGAAAGAAGAATTAAAAGAATTAAAAGAAGAAGAATTAAAAGAAGAAGAAGAACAACAACAAGAAGAAAGTGATTCCACGGGATGGGGATTCTCGCTTCCGTCGATTTCTCTCCCGACTTCAGCAGACTTCCACTTCGCCTCGCTCTCCGATTCCATCTCCAACGTGGTGAAAGAGTTGGAAACGAAAGCAGACGAGGCGTATTCGCAGATGAAAGGAATGACGGACGAGGCCGTGAAGAATACAGTCATGGAAGCGGAAAGGATGAATCATCTCTCTCGCGATGATGATTTTAACGAGCAGGAAGAGAGTTTATCAATGAACGAGGAGGAACTCGTCGTAAAAGAGAAAGCGGCAGCGAACGCGACGAGACAGAAAGAAGAAGCGAGGAAGAAACTAGAGAAGGCAAAAGCAGAGAAAAAGAGGAAAGAAGAAGAAGAAGAAGAAGAGAAGAAGAAGAAGGAGAGAGAGAAGAAAAAGAAGAAGGAACAAGAAGAAGAAGAAGAAAAACGCGAACGCGAGCGCGCCGCCGTCGCCGCAGCAACAGCAGCAGCAGCAGCAACAGCCGCTGCTCAAAAAGAGAAGGAAGAAAACGAGAAGAAGAAGAAGAAGAAGAAAGCTTCGCCGGCGGTTCCCGACGCGAAGCAGAAACCAGCGGCGCAAGTAGCGCCGGCGTCATCGTCACCATCACCGCCACCACCACCACAAAAATCGACGAGCGAATCTGATGCCAACGCTTCTACTAGTAATAGCACTAAAGGAACAACAATAGCAACAGCAGCGGCAACAACAAAAACAACACCAACAACACCAACAAAAATAGCAGCAGTAGAGAAAGGAGCAAACGACGACGAAAGTAACGATGCAACTGCGGAGCTTCTGAGAGAGCTCGAGACGTTGAAAGCGAAACATCTCGAACAATCGAAAGAACTCGAAACGACGAAACAAGCGCTCGCGGCTCGAGAGGAAACTTTGCAAAGAAAAAACGAAGCCGACGCGGAATTGAAAAGACAAGACGAAAGCGAGGCTTTAAAACTCGAACAAGAGATGAAAGATCGCGTCGCTCAAGCTGAGCGGAAAGTCCTCGCGTTGACGAAAGAGCGAGACACATTGAAGAAATCTTTAGAGAAAAATAGAGCGGTTTCGGATGTAGTGAAAGAGAAGGATAAAATTATCGACGAGGTCATGAAAGAAGGCGAAGTGTTGAGCAAGAAACAATCAGAAATGGAAGGGACGATTAAAAAGTTGAAAGCTACGTTACGAGAAAAAGACGAAGAGATGGAAGAGCGAAACAACGAATTCGTTCGCGTGCAAGAAAATTTGAAAGTCGCCGAGATGAACAATCGAGAGTTGACGACGGATTTAGAGGAGAAGAATCAATACTTTTCGGATAAACTGGCGGAAGCGAGAAGAGAAACCGCAGATTTATCCATCACGAACTCTGGTAAAGCCAAGTTAGAGCAAGAATTATCCGAGGCGAAAGAAAGAGAATTCAATCTCGTAGAACTGAAGAAAGATTTGGAGCACGCGCTCAAGCGCAACACGGTACAATACGAACGGCAAGAGGAACGATTGAAACGAGATTTAATCGAAGTCGAGGAGAGATGCAGAATAGCTGAGGAGAAGTTGGAGGAGTTGACCAGAAAAATGCCCGAAAGCACGCGACCGCTCTTGAAACAAATCGAAAGTAACGAGAAATTAATGGATGAGAAAACAAACGAATGGCGAGAAGTCGAGGCGGTGTTGTTCGCAAGAATCGAACAGGCTGAAAGTGCGACCGAGGAAGAAAAGGCGCTGAAACTCGAAGCGATGGAGAAGTGCGAGAAGATTAACGCCGATCTGAAATCGCATAAAATGAAGATTGCTCAGAAAGATGAAGAGATTAGAAAAATACAAGACGAGTGCGAAGAGATGAAGACGGAGCGCGAGGAGGAAAAGGAAGCGCAAAAATCCGTGTTGCAAAATATCGCCGAGAAAGAAGCTAAACGAGAAGAGCGCGAAAAAGAAATCAAAGATCAAATGAAACAGTTACGGAATCTTCTCGCCGAAGAACGGGCAAAAGTGGAAAAGATTGATCGCACGTTGAACGAAGAACGGGACCGATTTGAGGAGTCGGTAAAAAGTTTGGAAGAAAAATTACGTCAAGCAAACATCAAGTTGGCAGAATTGCGCGGTCACGGTGGCGGTGGCACCGGCGGCGATGGTATCGCCCCTAGTGGCGAGAGAGTGTCAACATCAGCACAAAGCCAAAAAACCAACGGGAAAGGAGGACCGTCCATGTGGACCGTTCCCATAACGTTTGACTCTCTCTCTTCTTTTGGAGAAGGCGCGTCTTTACAAGTTCAGCAAATTTTAGAAAACGCGCAGAGACAACTTCAAGCTCGCACGGAACAGTTAGAGCTCGCGAACACGAGAATAAAGCGATTGGAGGCCACGAGAGACGCTCTGAGCGAAGAGCTCACGGCGTATTTGTTGAGCGAAGACGAAAGTTACTTTCAATCGCACGGTCAAACGTCGTTGAAAGATTTGGCCGACGCTCAGCTTCGCGAAGAGTTTACGGAAATCGAAAAGAGGTACAACGTCGTCTTGGAACTTTTGGGAGAAAAAGACGAAGAGATTGAAGATTTGAAAGATAACGTCGTTTCTTTGAAGGAGTTGGTGAACAATCTGAGTTTGCAAAACGCAGAGAGCGCGTGATTGATGATCATGACCGCGCGAGTGTATTCTTAGTATGTTATTCTTATTGATGATAGTTTCGTACCACTGGCTGTGGTGGAGGCAAAGTAGCTTTCCTCTGGCGAGAACGAGAGGGAGAAAGTTTCGTTTTACATCGTCCTTGTTCTCGTATTTTAGTCATCTTTTTGTCGCGAGTGATGAAAGCAAATAAAGCCTCTGCGCAGGGGTTCAGAATACTGTTGTTGACCTTAAAACTATTGCTACTGACGTGACATCGATATGACGCCGACGGTCTTTCTTTTCTTTCTTTTTCCTTTTCTGCTTTTGGCTGTGTGCTTTTTCTATAAATTTTGGATTTTTCCCATTTGTCCAATTTCACACTTCTTCCCTTTTTCTTCTTCATTAAATTGTTTGCAAACAACAAGCGAGATAAAAAAATGGTACGCGTCTCATTCTCGTTGACTTTTCCTCCGTCGTCTTCCCGTTGTTTTGGATGATACGGTTTCGTTTACGTTCGCATTCGTCTGCGCGAGGCTTTTGCACGGGTCGCGTCTCTCGCAAAAGCGGAAGGTTCCGCGAGAATTTTTTTAGGGCGGTCGATTTAGAGGGAGAAACTCCTCTCTTGTGTCTGTGTGTTTGAGCAAATGTGCGGGCCTTGCCGGTGTCAATACCAAGCTCGAGCGCACGGTGCGAAGGTGCAATCAATCCACGGACGAGATTTTCGTATCATTCACGAGTTTGTTCGCGTGAATTGCAATCATCGAGGCCTTTGATGCCTTCGCTTGGAGAGACCTTGACGCACTTTACGCGCGCGTTCAGCGAGAAAGATGGTTTTGAACATCACACAGGGCTTTCCAAAGACGCAAAATTTCTCTACGAGAAGAGAAGAATACTAACGACGATAAACTCTTTCTTTCTTTCTTTCTTTAAATGACAACGCAGGCGTCTTCCCTCAACATTTCTAAAAAGCGTAAATTCGTCGCCGATGGCGTCTTCTTCGCCGAGTTGAACGAAATGCTCGTTCGTGAACTCGCCGAGGATGGCTACTCTGGAGTTGAAGTTCGATCGACGCCGGTGAAGATGGAAATCATCATTCGCGCGACGAGAACGCAAAACGTTCTCGGTGAAAAGGGTCGCAGAATCCGTGAATTGACTTCGTTGGTCCAAAAGAGATTTGGTTTCGCCGAAGGCGCGGTCGAGTTGTACGCCGAAAAGGTTGCCAACCGTGGTTTGTGCGCCATCTCGCAGTGCGAGTCTTTGCGATACAAGTTGCTGGGCGGCTTGGCAGTCAGAAGAGCGTGCTATGGCGTCTTGAGATTCATCATGGAAAACGGCGCAAAGGGCGCGGAGGTCATCGTCTCTGGTAAATTGAGAGGTCAAAGAGCCAAGGCTATGAAGTTTAAGGATGGTTACATGATTTCTTCGGGTAACCCGGTTCGCGAATACATTGTTAGTTCGACGAGACACGTCTTGTTGAGACAAGGCGTCGTCGGTATTAAGGTGAAGATTATGCTTGATCACGATCCGAAGGGTAGAATGGGTCCGAAGACGCCGATTCCGGATACCATTATCATTAAGGAGCCGAAGGAGGATGAGAACATGGCTAAGCCAATCATCGGAGCGGAAAACTAAAGATATAAATAAAATATAGATTCTAGCACTTAAAGATGTAATAAACGCGTATTTGTCGCAAAAGTTTCAATAACATAAACAGAGAGTAGTTGTTTGCTCTATGTCTTCTACATGTGCGCGCGTTTTACGCCTACATTCCCAGCACGTTTTTGATCCCCTGTCCCTGGTCGTCGTCCTTCTCCCAATCTTCATCTTTCGTGCTCTTTTGTAACATGGAAAACAAACTCTTCTTTTTATTCTCCATCACAGACGCGCTTGAGTTGATGTTATTGTTGGCAACATCGTCGCCGAAACCCGTTCGAGCTTCATCACCTCCGAGCAAGTTGTTACCTAAGGAAGACGGCATCGTTTCAGTTTCTCTCTGTGTTGTTGCCCATTGCGAGTTTGAGTTGTCTAATGCGCTACCAAACACGAATGTTCTCGAGGCAGCGCCGCCGCTGATGATACCTTTCGCGAAACCGCTCTGAGATTTTGAGCTTCCGTTGCGTTTTAAGAAACTCGTCGACGATGTTCGCGCGGCGCCTAGATTTGAAAACTGAGAATTTCCTCGCGAGAGTCCACTACCGCTTCCTCCTCCTCCTCTGTTACTGAGATCGCTCGCGATCGTTTGACTCTGAGTGGTCCCTTGGCCTTTATTGTTGTACTTCGTCGATTTTTTGTTCTTCTCCTTCTCAAACAACTTCATAACCTCCATCGATACTTTACCTTCGCCGACTTCTGGTAACGCTTCGTTCTCATTTGGTTCTTGGGTATCACCCCCCGAAGCTTTCTTCATGGAAAATCGCTGGGCCTGTCTTTCTTTAAACGCTTTCGCGCCTTCGTCCTCGTCGTCGGAAACTTCAACCGCTTCCTCGGGTCGAAGGTTGCGCAGGTCATCAGAATCAGACTCGCTCTCGGAATCATCTCCTCTCTCTTGTGTTCTTCTCGTTTTCCATTTACCGTCATCGTCTTCTTCGCCATTCAATCCCTTTTTCGGTCTCTTGAATCCATTCTCTAGTAACTCTTTCATTTTTTTTATGTCTTCTTCGTCTTCTTGAATTGCTCTCTTCGCGTGCGCGTCCCGTCGAGCTTCATTTCTTCTCTCATCGTTATCTAAGGCAGTACCTTCTCTAAAATCAACGAAATCAGCCATTTCGTCGATTTCAGCTTGGGCGGTTTCTATATCGTCCTCGTCATCATCGTCGGTGTGACCACCATCTTCAGACATTTCGGCTTCGTCGTCGACGCCTTCGGTTGCTTTCTTAGACCTTCTCTCCTTCTTTTGATTCTTTCGATCCTCCTTGTAGAAGTTTCTCGCGAGCTTCCTTTGTTCGCGTCTTTCTTTTCCAGTCATGTCTTCTTCCTCGGAAAGTTCACCGTCGTCTTCGTCTCCGTCTTCGTCGTCTTGATTTTCCTTTGCGGTGTTGTCTTTGTCCTCGGCATGGGCCGGATCGTTGACGACAACTTTCATGGTTTTCTTGGCGGAAAGAGATTTGCGGATCAATTCTGCCGCGGCAACTTCATCGTCCGAGTCGCTCTCTTCTTCAA
>Ga0209306_1001279_pt1 | contig 12275 bp, 9 predicted proteins | sample COGITO_mtgs_1103_3_FD_184793 | JGI IMG/M metagenome (GOLD analysis project Ga0209306, IMG submission 184793) | Pelagic marine microbial communities from North Sea - COGITO_mtgs_110328 (SPAdes) (version 2) | ecosystem: Environmental > Aquatic > Marine > Epipelagic ... | reverse complement strand
TACTGAAGAAGAATGATGCAATTTGTTTGTTCAAAGGAGAGAGAGATTTTTGAATTTTTCGTAAAACGCTGAAATGCAAGCTTCCCACAGTCAGGTGTCAAACGACGTGAGAGTTGAAGATCCGTTTTTAACGTATATTTTACATTTCTATTATTATAACAACAACAACGACAACGAAAAATTATACTTACTATACCACCCAGGCCGTTTCGTCTCCTCCACTTCCAAACGTTTCTGCGTGACTGACCATGGAGTCGGAAAACATTGCGTTATCGAACCCGCGAGAAAACGAGCCGGGCAACTGTCGTCGGCGCATGGTCGCATCCCATGCCGCTTTCCACGCGTTTACACCTCCGTCCACTAATACAAGAGACGAAAATCCATTCGAAGAGAGTATCTCGAACGCCCTTTCCGCTCTCACGCCTCCTATACTATCCATAATCATAATCTTCGCGTCCTTCGTCGCTCCTGCTTTCGCCGTCACGCTCGATAGGAACGCCTCGGCGTTTACTTTTTCTTGCTTATATACCTTCTTCCCTGCGTCCGCATCGTACACTCTTTTCGCGTTTATTAACGGTACTTCGATAACGTTTGGTTTCCCGGAGCATCTTCCCTCGAAATCAATCTCATCGAGCGCTCGACAGTCCAAGATTATATAGTTATTCTCGAACAAAACTCTCGCTTCTTCTGTCGTAGCTTTTGTTGTTGAACTCGTCGATTGCTGAAACTTATCCAACGCCTTTTCCGCGAAAATAGGACAGTCAAATAATCCAGTCGACGACGATGCCACCACAATCGTCGATGTTACCCATGATGATGATGATGATGATGATGATGATCTTCTTCTTCTTCTGCTGCTGCTTGGTATGTTGTTAGATTTTGGACGAGTCACGGCAAAAGTTTGATGATGATTACTCTGATTTCTGAGTTTTAGAGTACTCGCGGCGATGATGGTACCGTTTTTACTGCGACTCACGATGCGCGTCTGATGGCCGAATATAAATTGACTCTGCATTAGCATTCTCGTTTGTGTGTGTGTGTGTGTGTGTTTGGTCGTGCGCGTGTTCTCTGACGACGTTCGTTATGTCTCAATAATCTTTCTTTACTTTCGAAAAAATGCACAGTCAGCTTTAATTACGTGATCACACAACCCAACCACAAAACAACCGCAACATTTTCATCCAAACTTCTTCATTTTTTTCTGCAGCACGCTGTGTGTATGCTTCGCAAATTGACTTTTGCAGCACGAAGCACGATGAGCACGCTCCTCGCTTCGACCACATCGACGACGATAACAACAACAACAACAACAACACACATCAGAGGAAGATGGAAGCGAAGCAACGTCAGCAGTAAAAGTAGTGGTCGATATTATTCGCGCTGCGCATCATCGTCGTCTACAAAAAATCTCTTCGTCGTCTTTTCCAATGTACGAAGACATCAGCAACGTCGTCGTCGTCATCACCAATCGGCCGCCGCTCGTTGTTTTTCTTCTTCTTCTTGCGTCCACTCAAACGACGACGAAAAAGACGACGCGTTCGCGCGACGACGAAATGACCTCTTATTTTCCAGACCATCGACTTCATCATCATCAAATCTCAGAGGCTGTCGCTCTTCTTTTTTGTTGAGAGCGAAGAAGTCAAAGTCTTCGTCCGCCGGCGGCGGTGCAAACGACGCGACGAACGAACAACAACAACAGCAACAAAAATCTTCAACGATGGTAGAACCAGAGACGGGGCGTTCGATACTATACGATAGAGACGGTGAAATCCACGTCGGCGTTTTAGAGAAGCGATTGGGTAAATCTGGATGGTCCATCCTCGTCGCCGACTCTTCGTCGGCGTCTCCGACGAATAACAACATATCGGAGAAGCACATCAAGTTTGTTATGACGAAGAAACGCTCTTTAGACGATTTGCGGATTATTATTGAACGCGCAAAATTGCTTCTCACCGATGGGAGCTTGAAGCTAACTTGGGAAATATGCAAAGAAGAGGAAGAAGAAGGCAATAACAAAGGTGCGACGTATACGATTGAAGATTTACAAGAGATGCTTGTACCAGATGTCGAAGACGAAGAGGAAGCCAAGACGACTTTGATGTTAGTCTTATCAGAAAGCACGAACGTGTACTTTAAACATCAGCAACAAAAAAGTAGAAAAAGTAGCAGTAGTAGTGCGAGTGATATCATCTACACGACGAGGAGCGAAGACGATGCGAACGCTTTACAGAAGAAACTCGATGCGGAACTTCTCGCGAAGAAGTTGGAAGACGAGTTTGTTTCGGAGATTCAAAACGCCATGCTCGCGAAAGACGATGACAGAACGACGATGAAAAAAGCGAAATCCCTGGAGGTTTTCAATGATAACAACGGTACTCGACATCAACGCTTAGAGAGTTTACAGGCGTATGCTTCCGGTGATGAGTGTTACACACCCGGGCAAAAAGCATCGGCGGAGGATTTGTTGGCAAAACTCAACGTGCAAAAAACTTCTCAGAAAGCAGCCGAGGTGTTGGTGAAACTTGGCATTTGGCGAGAACACGAGAACTTGGCGCTTCGAAGGAACCTCATACCGGTTGAATTTGACGAAAATCTTGTACAGCTGGCGCAAACTATTCAGTGCGAACCTTCGGACGTGGATCTCGATGCGTCCTCGAGAGTCGATTTAAGTCGGCTAGAAGTATTCGCGGTGGACAACGAGTCTACATACGAAATAGATGACGGCATATCGATCGAGAAAATCGAAGGCGACGATGAATTTGTCCGAGTATATATTCACGTGGCCGATCCTACGAGGTTTATTGTTTTCGATTCGCCGCTCGATATAGAGGCGCGGAAGAGAGGAACGACGTTATATTTACCCACGGAATCGATTCCTATGTTTCCCAAGTCGCTAAGTGGAGGTAAACTGAGTTTACGCGTTGCCAATGATGAGACGACGACAAGAAACGACAACGAAGGTGTTGCATTAACGGTACAAGCGGATATATCGCGTCTCAATGGATCCATTAGATCGTACGACATTTATCCGAGCACCATATCTGGAGTAACTCGCATGACGTACGAAGATGTCGACGCTCACCTTAAAGATGAAGGAAGAGCAAAAAATGATCTTCATCTGCTCAACGAGTGTGCGGTCGCGCGATATCATAAGCGCGAGAATGAGGGTGCGATCAATATTCTTTTACCCGAGCTCGACGTTTTCGTTTCAAGCGCCGACGCGAGAGGTGGTGACGTGAGTTCGGAAATCTTTCTCAAGCGTCGAGATAACTCTGCGTCTAATATTTTAGTCTCTGAGATGATGATTTTAGCCGGAGAGATTGCTGGAACTTTTGGCGTTGAGAACAGTCTCGCGTTGCCATTTCGCGGTCAGGGCGAACCTCGTTTGCTGGATGAAGAAACCTGGGATACAATTCCAGACGGCGTGTGTGCGGAAATGGCCATGCGTTCGTGTATGACGGCGAGTTCGCAAGGCATTACCCCGAGACCTCACCACTCGCTCGGATTGAGCGCGTATGTTCAGTTCACGTCGCCTATTCGTCGATATGCTGATTTATTGGCACACTACCAAATCAAATCGTACTTGCGAAGTGGAAGGCACTCGTCTGAAATCTCGAACGAGAAGTTAGAGTTGGTTTTAAGTGAGGCTGGAGCAAACGCCTCGGTGGGAATCAAAACGCAGCGAGAAATATCCAAGTATTGGGTCACCGAATACTTCTCTCGTCAAATGGGATCCGCAGATAACATCTACGAAGCAACAGTGGTGAAATCCATGCGTTCTGATGCATTTGCGTTGGCTTTGTTGGAGGATACTGGATTTGAAACGCCGTTCAAGTTACTTCGTGAGAACGATTTTAAGCTCGGTACGACGGTCAAGATCAAGGTAGACTCGGCAAATCCCATCGAGCAACAGCTCTTTTTTTCGCAAGTTTACGAAGGTACTGACGACGATGACAACGATGAGCAAAATGATAGTCAATAATTAGAACACAACGAACGATGAAGTTTGACAAATAAAGCGCGCGCTGTAATTTTTAGTTTACTGTATTATTTTGATTTTTGTTTAATATTAATAAAGCAACTTCAAAGCGACTAGAAGGAGAGAAGAAAAATGAAAAGACTCATCATCATCATCATCATCATCACTCGCGCGTCCCCTTTCATCACAAACAACTAAAGTACTAAAAGAATTAATAGATTTAGTTGACGATGATCTTGCCTTGCATGCCCGCGCCTTGGTGCGGTTCGCAGTAGTAGCCGTAGGTACCGGCAACGTCAAACTTGTTCGTGACCTTCTCCCCCGGGCCGTTCAAGTAGTCCTCGTGGGAGATCTTGTCGGCATCGACGCCAGCCGGGACGTTGTCTTCGTCGAAGACGACGTTGTGCGGGAACGCCTTGTTGTTGACGAATTCAACAGTTTCGCCCTTGGAGACCGTGATGGACGGCGGGTAGAAACCGAGTTCACCGTTGTCGCCACCCAACTTGATGGTAGCGGCAAACGCCGGATTGACCATGAGGACAGTCGCACCAACGACGGCAGCCTGTTGTGTCGCGTTGAAATGAAGATAGAAAGAATCGGTCAGTCGTTATTCCATGACGGCAACATTTGATTTCATCCTTGTTTGAGGAGAAAAATTTTCCCCCTTGCAAGCGCAAAAACATCCAATTTTGGTTCATCCAAAAAAAATCTTTCCTCTCCTTTCCCGTCGATCGCGTCCAAAATTGTAAAATTTTCGCACCCAACCGCGCGAGCCAAAACCCAATACTAAACGAATTCAACGAGACGCGGAACGAGTCGATTCGTTCGAATGATACGATCGTGGCCGCGTTTTACTTTTTTTTGAGGAAATATAAATCTCGCATCGCCCTCGTGCGAGCGAGGGCCGATTGAATTTCTTATTTCCCTAACGATATATCGACGTAGGAGGAGGAAAACTGACGAGGCTCAAATTACCCCCAAATTTAGGCGCAGAAAAAGAACAAATTGATATGCATATTTACCTTCTTCATGTCTTGGACGAAGGACGCCTTGGTCGTCTTGTTGACTTTGTTGACTTGGACAGTCTTCGTGGCAAAAGTTTGTTGGACAGCGAACATTTTTATTAGATTTATATGTGTTGAATAGTGCCGAATACGAGAGAGAGCACGCGATGAGAGCAGGAAGAAATGTCTCTTTTCCAAGCGCTCCAAGCGCTACACTGACTCACTAAACATGTCGTAAAACACGAAAACTCAATCGCGAAAGTTTGACAAATCTCTGTAAACGGAACAGGCGCGAAAAGCGCGAAAAGCGTGCTGAGATTGCGCGAGCCGATACATAAATACGCACGCATACACACGGGAAGAGAAGAAGTGTGGTAGAATCTATTACGTCGACGTCGTCATCGATTTAAAAAGATGGACTCGGTCATACAAAAAGAACGAAGGACGGCGGAAAAGCCAAAAATCTTATTGACGAGTGAGAGTAGTAATGGCGGCAGTGGTTTAGAGTCGCAACCGATAGAAGGAAAAGGGAGTAGTTTTATGATGCTTCATAACGCGAGCAGCGGCAAAAAGAGTAAACCAATCAACGAAGGGTTTGCTATTTGGGAGAAGCAAAGGAACGCGTGGAGGAATTTGAACAACAACAACAAGAGTACAGGAGAAGGAGAGACGAACAAAAAACTGTCCTCGGCGTTTTCCATCACGAAAAGGAAACGAGGCCAACGCTCGGCGATACCACACGATGCGACGTACGAGGACCTTCTCCTCATCCCGTTCGTGAAATTCCCGAAACCAATTAAGCTCGGGGAAATGATAGATTTTTTAGTCGAGACGTGGTCGGAAGAAAACAACTTTTGGTAGTTTAGAGAGAGCCACCACCATACAATATCGAGAGCGCGCCGCGCACGCGTAGAAGCTATGAAGAGAGAACAAATAGAAGAATAGGGACACAAACAATAATGTATTTAGAGTTTTGTAAGTAGTTTAGTTAAGTCTCTCTCTCATACATTCACATATTAAATTACAACAACTTCTCAAAAGAAAGTTGTAGGAGGGGAATTGTTCCACTTCCGAATACAACAAAAGCACGCGCTCTTAAACAGAAGGCGTTACCAACTTAGGCGAGCCTCTGCTTCGAGTCGTTCTCGCCGGCGTCTTCTCCTCGACGTTGTTGGTGTCGTCCGTGAATAAAGGCACTGGTGCCTTCCTTCTCGTGTTCATAGCGCTGTTCGTCTTTGAAAAGGAAAAACGACCCGCGGCTCCTCTCGTTTTCGAAGACGCTTTGGTGTTATTCCCGACGCTATTACTCTTGTTGTTGGCGTTCACGTCGTTGTTCTCTTTCTTGCCTTGTCTAGAGTTGGTGGCAGTAGCACCTTTATCGTCATTCACGCGTTGAAACATCGGAGACAAGCCAGTTTCCGAGTGCAACAACGTTCGCAAAGGTGAAGCGAGGTTCCCGTGTCCGTAGTTCACGAAAGACATGTCGTCCATGAAGACGTCGTCGGCGAGCATGCGTTGCGCGGCTCGAGCAGCTTCGCGAGCTGGTGAATTCAATATGAAACTAGTATCACTGTCTCTAACAGACCCAACGATAGACTTTTTCAAGCCCTCGACTTTCTTTTTCGCCTCGTTGGTGTTTGTGAGTATTTTACCCTCGTCTTCTCTAACTGCGGTTGTTGTAGTCGTTGTTGTTATCGTTGTCTTCGTCGCCGTCGCGGCGCCGCCGTTTTGCGAAGGATTCGCGCCATCGGTCGTGTTCTTACATCCTTCGCACTTGCAGTAGTCTTGGCATCGCACATTTGCTTGGAAGCATTCGCAGTACTTTTTCAAGCACGCTGATTTCTTGCAATGGCAGCCTTTGGCGTGCTTTGCGTCCACGCTATCGTCGTCGACAATCTTATTCGCAAACGCGTTTGGATTTCTAGATTCAATCTGGTATCTCGTTTGTCGAACAACCTCGAGATCACCCTCCGTGTTACTGCAGCTTTGGCAAGAGCAATCGCGGCAAAACACCCCGGCCGCAAAGCAATCGCAGTACAACTTCAAGCACTTCGACTTTTTACAGTTGCACTTCTTGGACGCGCCGTCGAAGTCGATGCCTTCGTCGAGTTTACTCTGGTCCAATTTGTCCGCAAAGGTCAATTTTGTGTTCGACCCGGGAGTTTGTAAATCGCGGGTATTCTTCACTTTACTACCACCATCGCTTTTTGATTTTCCGACTGGTGGAGTAATGTGCTCATCGTTGCTACTGGTGAGGCTATCGCGTCTACTGGACTTCTTTGTCGAAGCCATAGGCGTGGCCCCTGCTTTTCTATTTTCCGTCCCGACCGGGTGGTCTCTCGGTGAATCCGCCGCTTTGCCTCGAATCGTTTTCGAGAACCCACTGTTCCATTCGAGTGAGGCACCCGTCGTCGACTGACGTTTTGAGGATCCAGTTGGCGGCGAAACAGACGCGTTGTTGTTTTTGCCTCCATTCTTCTTGGCACTCTTCTTTTGGTCCCCTCCGCTCTTCTTGGCGGTTGTTTTATCACCCTTACCTCCGCTATTATTATGCTTATTATTATTGACCTTATTATTGAACTTATTATCTAACTGCAAGAGCTCATCCTCGAGCGTAATCGCGCCCATGGTTCCTCCAATACCACCAACAAAGTCGTCCTGGTCGTCCGCGTCTTCGTGTTGGTGCTTTTCGTGGGCAAACGGAACCATCAAACTGTCCGGGATGGGACCCATATCGTTCGCCAAGGAGGAAACCGTGTTGTTGTGATTGTGGTTGCCGTTATCCTCGGATCGTTTTCTCGGCGGACTGAATATAATAATGAGAGAACAAGTCGTGAGTATTTTTGAAACACGAAAAAAATGCAACATGTGCACACAACATCCATCCAAAAAAAAGGCAAAACTTCTTCGTGTTGAGATATTTTTAGTTCAATCTGGCGTGCGTGGAGCTTCCTTTTCCTCCTTCGACGTTTGCGTTTGTTCCTTGCTGAGAGAAGGAAAGGAAAAAACGCATATACGCGCAATCAAAACGCCCTGGATATGGTTCGCGCGAAATTCACGTTTACAAACAAAAGGAAAACATGGGATGATCAAACCGTAAGGAATGCACTCCCAGAAAACGAAAGCACAGAGCGCGCTTTTGAACGTACCTTTTAAACGCCGAAGGCGAGGAAAAACAGATGGGCACGACGGTGTTGTTTCCTCCCAAACTCGAAGCGCCAAATCGTATGGGCGATAAGTTGGAAACGAAATTCATAAACGGAGAGTTTATGATGCTCTGTAGTGTGTTGAATAAAGAATAAGAGTAAGTACACATCCGAGAAGTTTTTTTGCGCTTTTCGGTCTCGCACGCGCGAGACTTGCGCGTTATTCCGAGCGAAATCAATCGTCGTTTTCTCTTCGACACTTTAGAGGAACAAAAAGATGAGAAAAAATCGGTTTCGGGGAAAATCTTTTTTAATCCAATCGCGTCGCGAACGAGACACGTACCGGGTCGATGTCGCCGTTTCCGTTCTTTTTCGGACGCTCTGGAGTCTTCATGATGTCGTCCATGTTCGAAATCCCCATTTTATACGTCGCGTGTGACGTCAAAATAGTGAAGAAGGAGGGTGTCATTTTTCTGCTCACGTGTACTTCGAAAAATACAGTTACAAAAGAAACTTCCATGTTTTGGCGGGCTTTTTTTTTTCGAGAGAGGAGGGGAGAGACGAAAAGAACAGAATCGAAGCTACCGGTATTTTTATTTAAAAATCTAATACTACTAAACCTACCGTCTCTTACGAAACGTTCTCTTGGACGAGGACGATGGAGGCGCTGCGCTCGAACCAACGGTAAACGCGGGCGCTGTAGGATTCGGTGCCGGAGGGAAGGGAAACGCAGTCGTCGTCGTCGTCGTCGTCGTCGTTGGTGGTTGCGAAGCCGCTGGTTTTTCACTCACCAGAGGCGTTGTCGTTGGAGCTGGTAACGTCGCAGCAGCCGAAGCAGCTTTCTTCCGTGCCGCTTCCGCTTCTTCCGCCGCTTTTTTCGCCGCTTCGGCCAGTCTCGCCGCTTCCGCTTTTTTCGCCGCCTCCGTTCTTTCCTTCTCTTCTTTGGCTTTTTGCTGCGCTTCGACTTCCTTTACGTCCTCGGGATGCGGTTCTAACTCCGAATCGAGAAGCAAGCGCATGACTTCTTTTTGCGATTTGATGGATGCTTTTCCTATTGTCGTTCGCCTTGGTCTTATTGCTATTCTTCTTCTTCTTCTTGCCGTCGTCGTCGTCGTCGTTCTCGCGAGCTTTATTCTCGACGATGACGTTTTGGTGTGCTTTTGTTGTTGTTGTTGTTGTTGCTCTTCCAAAATGCGCTTTCGAAACTGTAACGTTTTCGACGAACCTCCTTCTTCTTCTTCTTCTCCTCCTCCTCCTTTGGTGGAAACGTAATCACAATCGACGTTCATTTTCCTCCGTCGCGTAAAAGTCGTCGTCGTCGTCTGAATCGTCTCGTTTTCTTCTTCTTCTTCTTCTTCGGAACTTCTTCCGCCTCGTTTTCGTTTGTTCGTCGTCGCAATCATTTCTTCGTCGTCAATATTCTCGAAAACCGACGACGCTCTTCCTCCTAGCTTTCTTCCTCTTCTTCGAATAACGGTATTACTCGAGATTTCTCGCGGTGAGAGCGGTGTTCTCCTCTTCATAGTCGTTTACGTCGTTTACGTCGTCGTTTTACTGTTGTTCTTTTTTCCATGTGAATGAAGTTTTGAACGAAAAAGTTTTTTGTCTGTCTTCTTTTTAATAAAACTCCTTTTTGCAACAAAAACACACAACAAAACTTTTTTTTTTCTTCACTCATCAATTCGCATCATCATCATACTACGCTCAAAATAGAGCATGACGATGTCTAATAATAAAACTTCTTCTTCTTTCAATTCTTCTTCGTTACAACAAACAGAAGCCGAGGCGTTCGCGTTTCGGAAACTTCTGGAGCACATGAAGTGGAGAAACGAAACCATTCAAAACATAGAGATGATGAACTTGACTGGTTTCTGTCGAAACTGTTTAGCCAAGTGGTTGTTGTTGGGGAAGAAAAATGTACGACTGAAAAGCACGTACGAGCTGTGTCAAGAGGAAGTGTACGGGATGACGCAAAAGGAATGGAAAGAGAAGTGGCAGTCGAAAGCGACGGAGGAGATGTTGGAGAAATTTAAGAGCGGGCAAGAGATGCACGCGAAACACCCGAAAGATTTGATGACGACGACGACGACGACAACGACTTTGGAAGCAGCAACATTACCGTTGACACAACCACGGTATTATTCAGGAGGTAACAATAACACCAACAACAGAATGCTCTCAGACGTGTGCTGCGAAGATATCGAAGAAGATGCGGTATGTATCAACAGAGGAGGAGGAGGAGGAGATGGCACGAATAGTGGTGATGGTAACAGTGACATATCTTTCGGTATCATAACTGTATCAGACCGAGCGTTCAACGGCGTTTACGAAGACATCTCCGGTAACGTCGTCATGAGAGAAACCATCGAGACGTATTTTACTACTGATGATGTTAGCAAAAGTAGCACACATATCATTAAAGGATACAAGCTCGTCCCGGACGAGGAAGAGGAGATTGCAAAAGCGATCGTATACATGTCGGACGAACTGAAATGCGACGTGATTTTGACCACCGGAGGAACCGGTTTAGCGAAAAGAGACGTCACGCCCGAGGCGACGAAGAGCGTACTCACGAGAGAAGTGAAGGGCATAGCAGAATCGCTCAGAGCACACGCGCGGCGATACGAAAAACACGCCGCATTATCGCGGGCAGTTGCTGGGTTGCGAAATAACCAGAGTTTAATCGTAAACTTACCCGGTCGGCCGAATGCGGTGTCGTCGAGTTTAGGGGTGTTACTTCCGATGTTGCGGCACGCCGTTCGGCAACTTAAATCTTAAGAAGGATTTTTCTTACGTGAAATATATTCACAATAGCGTAGTAATTACAGTATATTATAACAGAATGTTCAATCAAAGCTAATTTTAATACGTAGAAACTCATAGCGAATAAGGGACGAGCAAGTATGAAACATGCGGCGCCCGCCTCTCTCTATTCGAAAATAAAATTATTGCTCTTGTGATCTGATCAACTCAAACACAGCGAACTCAATCAAAACCATCGCCGCGACTAAACCGGCTCTTTGTCTTGGGTGCGAACCGGGCGCAAACCTCAACACAAAGTGCGAGCGATCCGTTAGCCCAGCGCAAGAGCAACCCGGCCACTTGGAAACCATCACGCCGAGATGTTCTTTCGTCGACGGATCTCGAATGTCAATGTTTAAGTTCGCGTTAAAGCAACTCGGCGCGCAAGCGTTGCACTTCCCGTTATCAGCCTTCAACGCGTTATACGACACGTGATAAATCAATCGACCTTTATCGTCGGTCGCGTCAAAGTTACGCCCGCAACACGTCGGCGTTCTTTCAATCGCCTTGGCGTACGTGTTTCCGTTCGCGTCTAACAACTCCGCCTCTTGCGGTTGACAGATGCACATATATGGAATGCCCATGGTACACCTAAACGGTCGAATGATGGAAAAGAACCTTCTTCCTTCCCCATCGACGAATGGCATGGTGAAGGATCTGTAGCCAGGGCAGATAATTCTCGTCAAACAGTTCGATTCTTCCTTCGCCTTAAATAAAGGTTCTAAGTTTCCTTTGGTGAATTCCTTCATCCACGCGTCCGGGATTGGATCTGGCATCTCTTGACCGATTGGGATCACGCGATACTGATTTTTCGTGTTAATACCAGTCACGGCTTCGAGTAACTCGATTTTTTGATTCATGTACAGACCCTGTGTTGATTGATTGATTGATTGATTGATTGATTCATCATCATCGTAAGGAAGGAAATTTGGATGAGTTCGTTCCAATATTGTCGACTGGCAAGATCTTCACAATTGGGAAAAGAAGAAGAAGAAAGAGAAGAAAATCAGGAAAGAAAGAACAGAAACACGACGCACAGAAATGCCTTCCAAGAACTCTAAACCGGTCACATCCTTCTTGTTCGGAGGCACTGGCGCGGATGGCGGGACCATTTCAGTCATGGTGAGGGAGGTTTTTTAAATTGTAAACCCCCGCGACTTAAATTTGGAAAATATCTTTTCTGAATTCTGTCCTCTGATGGCATATTAAATTAATAAGCTGATTAATTTTAAGCAAGCTAAACAAGAAAGTAGTAAGGGACATCAAAAGAGTACATTATTAATCTAAGTTGCCTGCGGCGTCTAAGTTCCCATCACCAGCACCTTGACGACCACCCTCGGCTTC
>Ga0209306_1001265_pt1 | contig 12333 bp, 6 predicted proteins | sample COGITO_mtgs_1103_3_FD_184793 | JGI IMG/M metagenome (GOLD analysis project Ga0209306, IMG submission 184793) | Pelagic marine microbial communities from North Sea - COGITO_mtgs_110328 (SPAdes) (version 2) | ecosystem: Environmental > Aquatic > Marine > Epipelagic ... | reverse complement strand
TCTCTCTCTCTCTCTCTCTCTCTCTCTGTGAAAGACATTTTGTCATAAAAAGAGCTTCTCTGCGAACGACGACAAAGAGCGACGACCGGAGAGGAGCAGCTAGAAGAAAGAAATAAGACGAGCGAAAAGGAGAGAGACATTTCATCTGAACATCGAGTTGTTGTTCGAGGAAAGAGCGTTTTCTCTAAGTCGCGCTTTTATTTGTTTTTTATTGCAATAGAAGAAAAGAGCAATTGAGAAGAAGAGAGCAGATCTTGTTAGAATTCCGATCACATCAGAAACGCATTCTTTTCCGTATACATAAGTATTCATGACGGTCCCTTCAGAAGGAGAAGAAACGACCACCACCGCTGCGGCGAAAGATGCGCTCGAGAATCTCTCCTTGAGACCGGAAACGGCATCAAACAACAACGCGGGGTGGCAAACGCAAGGTGAAAAAGGAGAAAAAGGAGGGAAACCGAAACCACCCGGGAAAGAAGAATCGACGCATAAGTGGAAAGAAGAAGACGATCGAGACTTTCAAACGGTGACAAACAGACGCGCATCCGTGGACCACAAGAGGAGAGAGTATGCAGAACCGAGAGGAAGTGGTGGTGGTATGGGGGGGTTAAGAGGCGGGAGAATTTCAGAAGACCGAGGGGGAGGAGGCGAGAGGAATTCCATCCCTGGTTTGAGACCACCGCGAGGGTACGAGAAGAGAGAAGGAGGAAACGATTTTTATAACCGAAACCGTAAAGATGGACCGTCGAGACCGAACCAAAACAGATCTGGGTTTTCTATTGGAAGAGGTCGAGGTCAAGGAAAAGGTCACGGGAACGTTTTAGGCGGCCCTGGTGGCGGGTACGAAGTGAACATGGCGCAACCGTACGCGCCCGGGTTTAACGAAGCCGAGCTCGAAATCGAAGAGAAGAAAAGTTGCATCTCGGAGGAATTTGAGAAGAGCATCGCGGAACACGCGACAGAGTTTGAGAAGTTGTTTAAAGACGAAAGAGAGTCGAATCCGGATCGCGAGAACATTGAACACGTGTACGGGGCGATGGAACTGGTTAAAATTTTGAGAGATTTGGAAGCGGCGAACGCCTGCGAATTGCCGGCGGAGGTGGATAAAGACACCGTGCCGTTGAGATCGGTGAAACCTGGAGATATGTTGTGGGATTTGACCATGTTCGCAAACAGGGTGAAGACGAATCCGGGGGCGCCAGCAGGGCAACTGAAAGGTCCGGCGTGGAAAGACGGCGAAGACGCTTTGGGACGAAAAAAGAAAGATCGATACGAAGTTGGCGACGGGAAAGGATCGTACTCTACACAAAATAGAGGCGGCAGGAGAGATGAATACGACGGTGTGCCCGAGTGGGCTTTGGATGGGAACCAATTAAAAGACCGAACGGAGGTTGGAGATTCATTTTTGGGCGGTGCCATGCCGGCGTTGACGGAGGAGGAGATGCGCCAGATGCGCGAGGAAATCGCCTCGGGCACGACGAGGTCAGAGGCGAGAGTCGTCCCTGAAAGCGAAAAGATTGAGCTCACCGAAGCTGATATCAATGGTTTAATTACTGAGGACGCGTTTACGCAAGATATTAAAGCGGAATTAATGGAACAAGAAGCGGCGAAGAATCAACCGAGACAACAATCGAGATTTGTCATCGAAGAGGATTCTCCAAACGTGTCTTCCGGCGGTGGCTTTTTCGGAGATTTGAACGCACCGAATGTTGCGCAGCAACATCAAATGATGCAGCAGCAACAGCGGCAGCAACAACCGGCGGCGCCGGTGTCTATACCGACGAACTGGATGTACTTGGATCCCGCGGGCGCGCCGCAAGGACCATTTACGCGAGATGAGATCACAGAGTGGCACCAAGGCGGCTTCTTCCCGATGGATTTACCGTTGAGACCGTCTGATGCACCAATAAACTTCAAGTACGTTCCTCTTCAGGCGCTGTTAAAAATGGGATGGCGGTACGATCAAGTCTTGAACGCCATGAACGGAGGAGTTCGAGCGATTCCCGCGCCAGTTCAGCAACAACAACAACAGCAGCAGCAGCAGCGACAGCCTACCGGAGGTGGTGGCAGCGGCGGCGGCGGGCTGCTTAGTAACATTATGGGTGCAGCGGTGCCGTCTGGTCACCCAGCCGCGCCGTCCGGGCCGACAAAGTCGCTCGCTGATATCGAAGGCGGCGTTGCTGCAGTCAAGAAGGGCATGCCGCAACCGCGCGCCGGTGTGGTTGCGCCGAAGCCGAACGTCGCTCCATCACCATCACCAGCTACTGGAGGTGGTTTATTAGGAAGTATAATGGGTAGTGCCGGTGGTTTACCACAAGGGCATCATCAACAACAACAAGGTCAAAGCAAAGGTATGGGCATGTCGTTACAAGAGATGGAAGATCGACAGCGGGCGATGCTCGTTTTAGAGAAACAAAGCGAAGAAAATGCCCGCATAAATAGACAAAAACAAGAGCAAGAACAAAAACGTTTAGAAATGGAAAGACAGCAAAAACAGCAACAGCAGCAACAGCAGCAGCAACAAGCGCAACAGAAGCCAGCTTGGGGCGGAGCAAAACCAGCTGCCGTTGTCAATGAAGGACGAAGTTTAGCGGACATTCAAAGAGAAGAAGCCGAGTTAGAGAGACAACGCAGAGCGAATGCGCCTGATATGCCCGCAGGAGGCCAAGGTGGTCTTCTGGGAACGCCGTGGGGTACCGGCGCGCCGCAAAACGCTCGAGCACAACCGGCGAAACCGGCGTCGGGTTCCTTGGCGGCAGTCATGGCGCAAGAGCAAGCGCAAGCGAGGAAAAGGCAAGAGATTTTGCAACGCGAAGCGAACGAGAGAATGGCAAACATGAAGGGTGGATGGCAAGGTAGTGGTGGTAGTACTGTCGGCGGTAACGATGGTCAAAAGTCGTTAGCGGAGATTCAACGAGAAGAAGAGGAACGCCGCCAACGTGAAATGGCTGCGAAGAACGAAGAACTGTTGGGTATGCCGCAAAACGCCATCGGCACTGCGTGGGCGACTGGAAAATTAGCAAGTAGTAGTAACCCTCCACCGCCTCAACAGCAACAACCGCCGCCGCCGAAGCGACCGACGATGATGATGCCGCGACAGATGCAAGGTTCGCAACGCAAAGTGCAATCCGATTTCGATCGTCCCGATAGCGCCGGCTCCGCGCCGCGATCCAACCCAGGAAGCCACAACAACTCTATCGCGGATAATATGAACCAAATCGACGGCGACTCTTGGGGTGCGCCTCCGGCGCCGAAGAACAAGCGCGCGTTGCAACAATGGTGCAAACGCGCGATGAAAACGTTGAACGGATCCGAAGATTTAACTCTAGTGGATTTCTTGCTCTCCTTGGCGAGCGCGGGAGAGGTTCAAGAGTACGTTGGTTTATATCTAGGCAACACGCCAAAAGCCACGGAGTTTGGCTTAGAGTTGGTGAAGCAAAAACGAGCGGATCCGAGTTTGAAAGACGGCATCGCGCGCTTGTGAGCTCATAATGGAATAAGAGAGAAAGTAAAACAAATAAAAAGTGGTAATAAAAAGAATAAGCGAATATATCAATCCGTGAATATATAAATACAACAGCAGCGAGCGCGCTAAAAGTTTTAAAAGTCAATACCAGGACACGGTAACCCAAACACTATTCCTCCTATGCACGACTGCAACGGCTTCCCGTATATTATCGGTAACAAGAACGCCGCGCCGATGTTCCCTAAACTTAAAAACGACGCCAAGAACGCGCAAAAAATGCCCACCGCTTTTATCTGTTCTGGATCTTTGAAAAAATCTGACCCTTCTTCGGAGACGTACGTTCCGTCTCGATCGTACACTCTTTGCTTCATCTCCAGCTCTTTCTTTCGTTCATCGTTCAACCGTTTTTCTTTTTCTGAGATGGATTCTTCCTTTTCTGCGAAGAACGATTCGAAGGTTTCCGTGAATGTTTTTTCTTCCTTCGTATCTTCACTCTCTGTCTCCTCTGCATCATCGGAAGAGGCTTTCGTTCTTTGTATCGTATTTGTACGGGGGAAGGTAAAATGTGTCTCGTGATGATGATGATTTCTTTTAGCGTGTTGTTGCTGATGATAATAACGCTTCTTTGCGAAGTTACCTTTACCGTTGCGGTAAAGAACAGTCTCAGCAAAATTCCTCGCGCTCGATGAAATGGTTTTGACGATCATCGTCGTCGTTTACGCCGTCTTTTAATCGTGCTTTTAAATGATGATGTAATTTTGGATGATTTTCGATCCAAAATGGAAAGATATTTCTCATGCAGATATTTCTCTTTAATTTTACAACAGCTTTTCTTCGAATTATTACTTTTGTTGCACGACGCACCCTTTCAACCCGTTCCCGATCGTTCTGGAATCGTCGTCCAACTTTTCCGGGGGGAACCCGCTCAGTTGTAACGGCCTCGTCGCAGACGCTTCTCCATTCGCCTGTCGAATAAAGTCTCGAATGTGCGCGACGGTGTGCGAGAGATTGAACTTGGCGACGAGGCGAGACCCGTCGCGTAAACGAATTTGAATCGACGTCGTCGGTTCTTTCTCGTCCACCGACCACGGTTTCATTTCTTCGAGCGCTTTTCCTCCTCCATCTCCGCCACCACCAACACCCTCGTCGTTTCCTTCTCCCTCTGCTCCTTCCAACTTATTCCCGCTCCCGCTAAACGCCTTCACGCCTTTCGGCGGCGTCCAATCCCTTCTCTCTCGTTTCAAATCAATCTTCACCGGATTCCTCGCCGAGGCTCCGGGGTGCATCAATTCCGGTGGACACATCCCTCGACCAATCATTTCGATAAACTCTTGATTTTCCGATGGATCCCGCAACGGTCCGTCGTCCACCGTGAACCCGTTGTCGTAAAACGTAACCACGCGTTCAATCCGCATCTCTTCTTTTTCCTCTTCTTGGTCTTCTTCTTCTTTCAAGTCGCCGTCCAACGCGTCGTCTTCTTCTTCCTTTTCCTCCTCGGTCATCTTCCTCCCTCTTCCGCTGAAAAAGACCTCTCTTTGGCTTCTGGTCGTCGTCGTATCTTCATCGGTATCGTCCTGTCGATGTCTCGCCCCGTGTCTCAACGCCTCTCGAAACATGTTTCCGTATCGACTGTCCGTGAACTCATCGCCGTCGCCGTTTTCTGGGTGTTCTTTCTGTGAAGGTCGTTTGGAAGGATCGATGACGTTTTGCCCGGACGACGCGCCTCCCGCGTACCACTCCTGCGGTTTGTCCTCTTGATTGCCTTCTTCGTTTTCCTCGGCGTCTTTTATGTCTTTCAGCGTTCGAGGCGCGTTGTTGGTGTTCTCGCCGCCCATCTTTTAATGTGTTTTGTGTTTGTGTTTTAATGACGAGATCTCGTAAAACGTAAAATGTTGGACTTTTTACTCAAAATTGACTATTCGTATTTTTATAAGCGCTCCTTTAATGAACGACGAGGCTTTGAAACTGCTTAAACGGTCGATTCAGAGCGCCTCCGCGCTGCTCTTCTTCTTTAACTTTTTCTTTAAAATTCTTTTGTTTCATCAAAGCTTTGGCGATGCTCGCGATGACTTTCTTTTCCTCGTCGCCGAAGACGTTGAGCGAGTACAAGTCTCGCTCGAGCAAAGCGTTCAAGAAGAGGAGGATTTGTTTATCTTCTTCGTTCTCGTCGCAGAGTTTACTCAGCGCGATGGCGACGCATTCGCACGCTTCTTTCTTCGCGTTCGGTGATGGTGGAGAGGAAGAGACGCCGGCCTTTTCGTAGACGTAGCTGCCGACTAAATCGAGTATTTTTTCTACGCTTTCCTTTCTCGTAACTTTTTCAAGGAGGAGTTTCAAACAGCGCAAACTCGTTTGGGTCGTTTGATCGACAAAGATAGGGACGAGAGAGGTGACGGCATCGACGATTCCGGATTCCTCGTTTTCGATTTTGTCGTCGCCGTCGGTTGCTCTTTCAAATGCTCGGAACAAGACGCGTCGGGCGTAGAATCGGCAGACGCCGTCGAGATCTGTCTCGGCGACTTTGACCAACGTCGGCGCGAGTAAAGTGACGAAAGGTTTGAACGCCGAATATTCCAATTGGACCATTTCAAGGAGAGAGCGCAACACGTCTCGACGATCGTCGATGGTGCTCACATCCTCTTCTTTTTTTAAGCAGTCCAACGCGCGCATCACGCGTGCGCCAACGCCGAGCGATTGCGTTTGCGGCTTCCCCGTTACTCGAGCAATCGTCGGAGCAGCGTTAGGTGTTGTGCGCGCAGAAACGGGACCAGGCGTCGGAGCAGCGGATTTGACTACGGACGAGTGTTGACCGCTCATTTTCGTCAGCAATAAGTTCTTTTTCACCGTCGTCGGCGGCATTAAGTTGTTCATTTGCGAAACGTCTAAACCAAATTCGTTGTTGTTGTTGTTGTTGTTGTTGTTGTCGTTCACGTTCATCCTCGTCGAGGCATCACCGCCTCCCAAAATTGGTGACGGAGATATGGTCATTGGTATGCTGTTGTCCGTATTTATGGTACTGACTGGTGTCTTTCGCGTGCCAAAGCTCTTTCTGCTGCGACCGGTTGATTTGTCCAAGCACGCACCCGGTGTTCTTCCTGCGAGCGAAGTCGAGGCATCGTTTTCTTCCTCGCCGCCGTCGACAGGCTTGCCGTCGATATTTTCCGGCGTCGTCGAGGACGCTTTTTTTGTCTTCTTGTTCTTCTTCTTCGATGATCTTTCCAAAACATCCGCGTTCGATTTCTTCAAAAGCACGTCCGCTTTGATAGATTCGTAATTCGCGACGATTTTCTCGACCGTTTCTTGATCGATTTCAAAACATACGACTCTCAACGCGTCCACGCACGCGTCGTACAAATTCGATTTAGAAGACACCGAAACGCATCGACTCGCACACTTCGCCAGCGTATTCGCCCAGTTCTTCAACTCGTCCGAGCCTTCCGCGAGATGCGCAATCTTCTTCTTGGACAAGTTCTTCGTACTCAACGCGTATCCGGAAAACTGCGCGACACCGGTTCGAGCGCGGTCGCACTTCTCCACGTCTGACTCAGTCGCTTCGATGGACACGAATGCTCTGCGTAGCGAAGGAAGTAAGCCGGTTTCTAGATCGACGTTGCGCGCTAAAGAAATGAGTGCTTCTTGCGCGGACGTTCGCGCGTTTGGATTTTGCCCGGCTAATCGCCCGAAAAGAGGTCCGGCTAAAATTTTCGTCGATTCCGCGAAAGCGAATTTGAACTCTTTCATGAACGAGTTGTTCGACGCCTCCATGGCCAAGGAGGAAGAGGCAATTTTAATGCGTAGCGAAGATACGTTGGTTAACGCGACGATAGCTTCCAAGGCGGGCACAAAACATCGAGACTCCGTCACATCGTCCGCGCAAAATCGCGCTAATGTCGTCGCCGCTCGGAGTACGAAGTCTGCCGATATCGCTTCGACGCCCTCTTTGTCGTCGTCGTCGTCGGTATTCTTCGAGAGGAGTTGCTCCATATCTTCTAAAGCATCTCGGAGACGTTCGGCAGCTTTTGCGCGAGCTGGTGGCGAGTCTGCAACTTCCGTTTGAGCGAGCGAGCGACCTAATCGTTCTCTCGGAGGGAGAGAGGAGTCGATGCTATCGTCGTCGTCTTTGTTGTTGTTGTTGTTGTTATCGCGAAAGCCTTCTTCCGCGTCGACGTCGACATCAAACTCACTCTCTTTAATCGCCGCCATTCTCGTCGATATCGTTGCTGTTGCTGTCGTCGTCGCTCTCTTGCTCGCTTCCTCGACGAGTGCCGTGTGTTTCTTCAACGCCGGCTTAATCGACATGGGCGTTTGAATCGATAACATTCGCGGCGGCAAGTCAATCGTAAAGTCATCGTCCACCGGTTGCCCGATTCTATCGTTGTACGCCTTCATGTTATTCTGTGCCGCCAAAATCGCGTTGAGCTCGATGACTTCCGTCAATTCACCTTTCGAGTTGTTGTTGTCCTTTTGTTGTTCTTTTTCTTGTTGTAACTTTCGTTTCCGTTCTCGCATGGCGTCTTGCAAAGACATTTCATTACTCTTCTCATCCGAACCAGCCATAATCGTCTTCTTATTCTTCTTATTCTTCTTCTCCGAAGATGATACTAACGCTAAACGTCTTTTAATTTCAGGGTCTAACTGTTGCGTAAACGCATCGAAATACGATTCATCCACGACTCGATGAAACTTTTCGTACGCCAACTTGGCGTTACCGCGAACAGTCGCGTCGGCGTCTTCCAGCGCTTTCTCAATAGCGACGCTTGCGATATCCGCAACAGGTTTTGGCAAGTGCGAGGATCCAACCAAGCCAACTTCGAAGCATTCGGAGAGGTACAACGCACATTTCGCTCTCAACTTTGCAATTTTCGATACTTTCGGCGAGACGATTTCTTCCGCAAACACGCGCGCCAGGTGCACCTTTGGACCTTCATCGTCCAAACTGCTACCGCCGAAACAGTTCCGAACAATTTCCGAGACGCACGCGTCGCCGCTATCACTTATCACGCCCACCGAGACTATGATCGCTTTGAAAAGCGAAGGTAAAAGAATATCGAGAAACTCGTCGCTCAAATCGCCTTTCAGGCGTTGCGCCATGCACAAAACCGCTTGACATCCCGCGCGCGCGACCGACGAGCGCTTGTCGTGCACCGCATACGATAACTTATCGAGGATGAGTAAAACGGCGTTTGTTTCGCCAAACTTTTTGATCGACCCGTTTTGTTTCTTTATCACAATCGAAGCGTCTTTACAAAACTGTCGGAACTTGTTGTTTTGCAAGGTGCATAATTTGACGATTTTTTTACACCCGAGAACTCTCTTTTCCCATTCCGAGGAAGATTGATGCAACTCCTCGGCGATCGTTTCCAAGACGTGTTGCGTGCACTCTAAAGAGCTTAATGCGTGTTCTTCAGCTTCTTGCTTTTGTTTGGACTTGGACGTCGACTGCGTTAAAAACGCCTCCTTCGGCAACGCGTCGTCGGATTGAAACTTTTGCAACCGTTCGGATTGCTTCCTTAATCGTCTCGCCGGCGTCGTTTCGTTCGGATTGATCGGACTGCGCATCTCTAACAATCGATCTTCGCCAGTTCTCGTATTAGTAGTCGTCGTCGTCACATATCCTCCACCCTCAAACGCTCGCTCCAACGCTTTCCTCGTCTTAGGACTCATCCCGTTCGTTTCCAATAAAGCGCGCTCAATCCCTTGCCTTTCCGTGAAATCGTCTACTCTGGAATTCCGCAATGCCACGCACGCGCGTAAGCTCGCATCTTTCACCATTGGTTCTGCATCGTCGTCCGACAACAACAATAACTGCTTCAATTTCTTCACCGCGTTGGTACAATCCCAACTGAGCGAACTCTTCTCGCAAATCTCTTGGATAACTTTACACGCGTTCACGCGAGCTTTCACTGAACTCGTTTTCACATCCACGTTCAATTTGGTCACCAAAAACGTTTTCGTAATCGCTTTGGCGTCGCAGCACAACGACACTAAAGCGTCGATGGCGCTCTTCTCTTCGTCGTCCTTCTCGTCTCCGCCGCCTTCAACGCCGCCGGACAATTTTTTCAAACACGCGTTTACGAACAGTTTCTTCGCCGTCTCCGACCCGCCGTTCAAGCACTCCTTGAAAATCTCCTTATCTTTGCTCGATTGAATCGCTAAAGAAGTCACGCGCATCGCTCGAGCGTGGTGACGGTTTATCGTCTCGTTCTCATTCCCCGTCGTCGTGACGAGGAAAGACGCCACCGACTCGTACAACGTTTTGCCTAGCTCTTCCGTCCAGAAAATTTTGTTGCTTTCAGCAGATTTGAGGTGCATTTCCAACTGCGACAACGCGTGTATCACGTCTTCTACATCTTCATCTCTTCTTTTCGAAGAAGAAGAAGAGAGATTAAGGATGCGTTGGACGCTCTCGGAAAACCGTTTCAACGAAGTTTCCACCACATCCGCGGCTCTCGTCGCGCGTTGTTGTTCGTTGAGCGCATTCATTTTTTGTATCTCTTCTTTCAGCGTTCGATTTTCAAAAATTCCCCTCGTGTTACGTTTTTATCCTTTCTCGATTGTTTTTTCACGAAGTAATAATATACTTATTATTATTAAATCTCTCTGCTTCTCTCTCGCTCCGTAAAGTCTCTCTTGCTGAAATGCCGCTGTTGTTGTTGTTATTCGTTCTTCTTATTAGAGAGTTGTTCTTCTCTCTCACTCTTTAGAAGAAGAAGAAGAAGAAGCTCACTATAAAATGTGTTGTGTGTGTAAAAGAAAGAGGAGGGGAAAGAAAACAACGGTAAAAGTTTAGGGTTTTTTAAAACCCTAAAACGAAGAAGAAAGAAGAAGGAAGAAACATTTCTCACGAAAGAGTCAACAACACAGAAAAGAGAGATTTATAAGAAGAACTCGGTGGTAAAACGAGCAGCGGTACAACCGTAACAACAACACTTCATTCTGAGAACGAGAGAGAGAGAGAGAGAGAATACGTGATACGAATCAGTATATAAGAGAGAGTTTATAAAAAGAGAGAGAAAAAGTGAGAAGAAACACACATACATTAAACAAACATAAAAAGGATGAGCAAAAGTCATCATTTCCTCATCCCGACAGAAATGGAAGCGCAATTCGACGCGTTCTTCATGAACGTCGCTTCGCAGTGCAGCTCGATCGCGTCGAACGAACACACACACGGAATAAACGCGATCGATATCATGCACGAAGCATATTTCGGGTTTTTGAGAAGGAAAACGGATTTCTTTTCTCGTTCGAGTAGTATTCTTAACGAAGAGGAAAAAAACAGAGGGAAAACATCCGTCCTGAAAGCGTTGGAGAAACAACGAGAAGAGGTGGAAAAATCAAAGACTACTTTCGAACGCGAAAAGGAGGAAACGGAAAAACGCAAACACAAAGAAATGGTAAAGAAGAAAGAGAGAGAAGAGGAGATGAGAGAAAAAATTGCGGAAGAGGAGAGGGAGAGGAAAGAACGCGTGAGAGAGGCGCTGATGGCGCAGAAGATGGAAGAGGCGAAGAAGAAAATCGTCGAGTTGGACGAGGACGGGAACGAAGTGATTTGTAACGACGAAGAGGAAGAGAAAGACGAGCAACAAAAAGTCGCTCGAGAGAATACAGAGAAAGTGGAAAAGGAAGAAGAGGATCCTCACGCGTTGCAACCAGGGACGGTGCACCCGTCTCCGTTGAACGGCGGCGAAGCCGAACATTACGTGTGGTCGCAAACGTTGCAAGAGGTGGACGTGCGTTTGCCGGTACCGGTTGGCACGCGAGCGAAAGATATCGTCTGCGAGTTTACCGCGACGACGTTTAAGTTTGGTTTAAAATCCGAACCCGCGTTAAGGATTCCGGAAAAGTCCAAATTATGCGAAAGTATTAAACCGGACGATTCGTTTTGGACGTTGGAGGACAATCGCGAAGTCCGATTAACGCTCACGAAATCCAACCAAATGAGTTGGTGGGAAAACGTAATAAAAGGCGACCCGAGAATAGACACGAAGAAAGTTGTCCCGGAAAACTCCAACTTGGCCGATTTAGACGGCGAAACGCGATCGACCGTGGAAAAAATGATGTACGACCAACGGCAAAAAGCCGCCGGGAAACCAACCAGCGACCAAGAAAGCAAGATGGGTTTGATGAAAAAGTTCATGGAGAGCCATCCGGAGATGGATTTCAGCAACTGCAAATTCGACGACGGCGTCTTACCGGCCGGCGCCTTTAATGGACAATGACGATGAGAAGAAGAAGAAGAAAAAGAAAGAGAAAACACGACGAGAGAGCGCGCACGTACGCATAGAAGAAATATAATATACTAAGAAGGTGGTAATATAAAAATCTTACAACAAAGAAGCTACAGTAAGTATCGTCATCAGTCCTCTTCACTGGACGATCATCATTTCTTCTTCTCCTTTTCCTCCTCTTCCTCGTCTTCATCAACCCCGCTAATCCACAAGACGTTGTTACACCTTATCAAAACCTCCCCCAAATTCCCGGTTTCCTCTCCGTCGATTATTTCCATCGTGTTTGCGAGTTGCACGTTCATGTACGCGTCCGTGGAGACTAAAAAACCTTTATACGCCATGCCGGACCATTTTAACTTCACGAGGACTTTTTTCCCGGTTAACGATTGTAAGAACGGTTTCGGGTTGATCGGGACGAACGACGGACCCATTGGTATTGTTTATGAAAAGTAGTGCGTACTCCTCGTCGTAGTCTTTCCTATTTTGCTCTTTTTGCTCTTCTTCTTCTTCTCTAAAGAGTCTTTTCCCAATGTACTACTACTACTTCTTTTAACAAGAGTACTAATTAGAGCCGTCTGATGATGTTTTCGTTGTTGTTGTTGTTGTTGTCTCTGTTGTTGCTTTAAAAAAAAAATG
>Ga0209306_1001260_pt1 | contig 12358 bp, 9 predicted proteins | sample COGITO_mtgs_1103_3_FD_184793 | JGI IMG/M metagenome (GOLD analysis project Ga0209306, IMG submission 184793) | Pelagic marine microbial communities from North Sea - COGITO_mtgs_110328 (SPAdes) (version 2) | ecosystem: Environmental > Aquatic > Marine > Epipelagic ... | reverse complement strand
TTAAGTATGCGTACCGAGCGGGTTATTTTAATCAGGATTGGCGCAGCGTCGGCGAGGTTGCGAGGATTTTTTCTTTGTCAGTTACTCAACTTTCTTTTGCGTAAATTCACCACTTTTCAACGCACAAGACATTCAACAACACACAAACGTCAGGAGTGAGAAATGGTCGTCACCACCCCGAAGGGATTCAAAAAATCCCCTCGCAAGCAATATATGTTCGTCTTTTTCGTCTTCGCGTCTGGTTTGAGCATGTATCTCTTCATACTTTCGATCGCCAATCGCGACAGTCGAGACGTCGGTCCCGGGGACGAACTTCCCGGCGATTTTCTCAGTCGAGAGACGTTTGAACAAAACCAACACCACGGGATGGGCGGGATGGACAACGATAAAAGTGATTTTGATGGGAGGAATTTAGACGCGTACCACAGAGAATTAGAAGTCGAACGCGCGCGGAAACGCGAAAAGGAAAAAGAAGAGTTGAAGCGACTCAGAGAGAAAGTGGAGGAGGAAAAAGTTCTCAGAGAAGTAGCGGAGAGGAAGTTACGCGAGAAGGAAGCAGAAGCTTTCAGTAGCAGTAGCAGTAGCAACGGTGATGAGGATACGAGCGAACAGGAGAAGGAGCTGTTCGAGGGCGGTTTTTACGAGAAGCCGGGATTGTCCGTCGAGCGATGGCGGCAAACGAGAGACGGCGAGACGAAGGAACGCTACGCCGAGTGTCACATGATTGAAAACTCGGAATATTGGGGTCCAACGCCCGTGAGTGGAGATTTATCCGCGGAGAATGGTGCGAGAAATAGAAAAGAGACGTGGCAAGAGTGCTGCGAGTCGTGTAAAGAGCACTCGAAGGAGTGCAACACGTGGAGATACGACCCGAGGAATAAAAACTGTTGGTTGGCGAAGAACAAAAACGTGTGGCAACCGCCGACGTATGGGAAAGGCGACGCGATTCCGTATACGAGTGGGATGTTGCATCCAGAACCAGTACAATACGATCCCGTGGAAGAAGATGCGTCGCCGCCAACGTGCATTACGACTATGATTACCAGTAATGGTGGTAGGTACATGAATTGGCAAACTCGATTGGTTTACGCTTCGTGGAAAAACGTGGCGATGAAACACGACAAAGCTGGAATCATGGCGAGATTCATTCGCATTTTACACAGAACGAAAGACGATGAACTCGTAGATATCGTTCCAACTTGGAGAGCGGATCCATGGCATCCAGACTGCGACAATTCGTGCAGCTATTCGGTCAAAGATCGCGCGAGAGCGATTTACGATTGGAGCTTAACGGAAGACGCGAAAAAGTGTTCGCACGTGTTGATGGCGGAGGCGGATTATATTTTCGTCAAAGCCCCGCCGCCGTCGGTTATGTTACAACCAGGGCACAGCTATGGGTTTTTATTCGGTTACATAATTCCAAGTCACGCAGACGCGATGCCAGCCTCGAAAGTGTTTCACGAAGGGTACGAAGACAAAGTGCCGTACGCCGACGTGGCGCAAACGGGGAACGCGCCGCAAATAATGTACGCGAAAGATTTAACTCGAGTCGCCAAAAGATGGAAAGAGTTAATGGTTGTGTCTGAAGAATCCGCAGTCATACAAAAAGTTTTTGGTTGGGTGAGAGATATGTACGCGTTTAGCTTTGCCGCGGCACAGATTGAACCGCCGCTTCAGTTTCGTTTACCGCCCGTGCCTTTCGCGGATACCATGGTACAAATTCCAGCGGACGTCCAGTTGGGTAAAGCGATCGCCATGCATTATACGTGGGGACCTGAAATCAAAATAGGCCCTAAACCGAGCCATGATGTCGTGTGGCAGTTTGATAAGAGACGATGGGGCGGTGCCGGCGGCGTGGGACGTAAGTTTGAGAAAATCCCAATGACTCCGACGTGGGACAAGTCGAAGGACTATCGCTTAAACGCGGACGAGGTGTTACAAGAGACGCAATTGGAAGTGTTGAGGATATTCGCGGAATACTTCAACGACGCGGTGGAGATGGCCAATCAGGAGAAGGATATCGTAAAATCAACCTCTTAAAATGATATGTATAGCGAAGAAGCATGAAAGCGTAGCAGTAAAAGTGTATTAAAGTAGCAGTTTTTAGGAGTAAATAGGCAAGCCGTTTGATATTTCAAACAAAGGTTTCATCTACTCGGTTTCATTAATGAATCCGTATATTTCTCTCTCTCTCTCTCTCTCATTCTAAATCTAAAATTGTGTTCCAGTATTATTAGTACAGTATTCAACACTCCATTCATCTCTCTTTACACACACACACACTCTCTGTTTTCGTTTTCTTCTCTTTTTGTAGTCCTTTTACATCTATTATATTTAATAGCCGCCGCCGCCGCCACCCCCGTCTTTGTTCGACGTGGCAATGTTAACTCTCAAAACTCTCCCGTCAACGTCTTGACCGTTCAATTGCGCAACGACATCTTCCGCTTCTTTTTCCGAACTCATGGTCACGAAACCGAAGCCTCTGGATCTCCCGGTTTCGCGGTCGGTGATCAGTCTCGACTCGTCGACGTTACCAAACTCAGCGCACAAGTCTTGCAAGTCTAAGTGGTCCATCCCCCAAGACAAGTTACCGAAGTAAACTTTTCTTCCGTCCGCGTCCCAGTTCCTTTTCGGTCTTTGCTCTCTCGCCGGTCTTTCCTCCGGCGGTAAAGAAATGACGACTCTCATTTGTCTCCCGAACTGGTCCGAATCGTTCAACGCAGCAATCGCGCTGTCCGCCATCTCTTGCGACGGCACCGTGGCAAAACCAAACCCGCGGGATCTCCCGGTGTTTCGGTCCGTCACAATCACGCAATCGCTCGCTTGGTATTGCGAGAATAAATCGTTCAACGCTTGATCGTCCATGTCCCAGGAGAGATTGCCGATGTACAATTTCACTTCGCCGCCACTGGATTCCGATTCCGCCGCCGGAGATTCCGCGTCGTACGCTTCCGTGGACATCAACAAACCTCGCTGGTTAAACGCATTCACGTTCATAAAAGAACGCTGCGCGGAACCGACGAATGATTTGGACAACGTCGCGTTCGCAACGGTTCGCACCGAGCGCATTTGCATCGAAGACGACGACGCGAAAATTGGCGTCGCGATTTTACTCATTCTCGACGAGGACGACGCGCGAGTTGACGTCGGCGCGACGATTTTGGTTAAAGCAGACTGGATTAATGATGCCATTCTTTTGCTGGGCATGAGTTAACGGGTAGAATAAACCGGGTTTGAGGAACTTTTGGTGTGGGTATCAAAGGTTTTACGTACGTCGGTAAATAAGCGTTCGAGATTGTTAGTGACGCCAATCGCCTTTTGGCGGCCGGACAAGGTTTTGGTTTCTGGTGCGAAACCCAAACGTTTCTTTTTCGTTGAAAGAAAAAAAAGGCAAAACCGAACGAATATGCGAGTATTACGATATAGTTTATATATAGTTTATATATATATATATAGCAAAGGCAATTAAACTAGATGTGGTGTGTTCTCTCTCCTCTCATGATGTCAACGATATAAATAGCGCCAAAGCTCGTCGTAAAAAAGATATCATGCGCCTTCTTAAACGCTTGAAAGAAACTTTTCAGTTTCCGTTCGCACGTTTTGAAGGCGAGTGTATTCTCTCTCTTGCGTTTTTATCAAGCTTTGTTTGAAAAGGCCATGAAACCGCGGAGGTTACCGGCAAAGGTTGATTTACCTTCCTTTTCGAGAACTTGTGACAAAGGCGAGACGTCCGCATTTTTCCCACTACTTTCGCAAGCCCCCGTTTGTGGTAGCTCCCACCACGTTGTCGGTCGATTTACGTTTCTTCGATGCCGATCGCGTGGCTCTGACGCCGACTTCAGCTTGCGGCTTAAACCAGGAACTCAATCGCGCCGCTTTCGGCTTCTCAACGACTGGAGGTGCGTTGTTGACCTCCATGCGTTCATGGTCCACATTTGATGCTTCTAATACCATCGACATGGGCGGCGGAACACCCGAGCGACGGGACGAGCCTTTATGCGCAGTGGACATCGGTGGCGAAACGCCTCCAAAGTGCAAACGCGTCGGCGCCAAGTCAGCTCCGACGCTCGCGACAGAGTTCTTACGTCCTCTGACCTTTCTACCCCCCGCGAGCGCGGCAGTTACCTTCGTGTTGTTGTTATTGTTGTTGTTATTGTTTGCCGCGGTGTCCTTCTTCGTGCTATTCTTGTTGCCACGCGTCGTGGTCGTCGTCGCTCCGTTCACATTCGTTCGAGCCGGGACGCCCATCGTATCCTTCGCGAACGAGACTTCTTTATCGCCGACTCTGTGCGAAGCAACGACTGATTTCTCGCGAAACGGTAATTGCCTTTTAGATGCCGTCGTTACTCTCGCGCCGTTGGCGGCGTTGGTATTGTACATAGAACTTCGCTGCGAAAACATTTTGCCGTGCGTCGTGTTCAACGCGGCGGTCGGAGACGTTTGCTTGAACGCGGAGCCAAGAGAACCAATCGACGGTAGCGTCGGCAAGTTCTTCATCGTCGACGCGGTTGGAGGTTTCAAGTTGGCCGCTGGCGTGTTTCCAAATCGCATGGAAGCTGCGTGAGCGTTGTTCTTTCCGTTGCTCTTTTTCATCGTCGCCGTATTCTTCGCTGCTTTTCTACTCCCGTTCTTCGCCGTCGTGAGGTTTGGATTTGTGCGTAAGAACGCATCCGTTGGCGAGACCAACATCGCTGATCCCCCAGGCGGCGTGCACATGGCCGGTAAGTCCGCGGTACTGATAAATTCCCCGTCGACGGTGAAACCTTTCATCAACGTCGAATCGCCGCCTAAGGTATTTTGCAGTTGTTGATCCGGCGGCGTTCCCATGCTCAGAATAGCCGCGGCGGCAGCGCGTTCTTGCTGATGCGCATACGCAGCCGCGTTGATTTGCCCGTACATGTTGTTCATCACGTTGGATGGTGGCGTGCCGCCAGCGTTTCCGGGACTTCCGTTATTGCCATTCGTCGCCGGCGTTTGCAACGCGTTCAACTCGTTCAAGTTGAACCCAGCAATGTGGGCGACGGATATGGGCATCTGATCCGATAAACGTCGGAGGCCACCCGCAGATGAGGGCGGGAAGCGGCCCGAGGCGAGCGGCGAAAAAATGCTGCTGACGTTGTTCGCGGCGTTCATGGCGTCTCCCGATTGCGACGGGACGAAATACGGTTGGTACATTTGCATCGCGGCAATATGTTCCGCTTGCGACAAGTTGCGCTTTTGCTGGAGTCCACTCAACTTGCCCTTCTTTGCCATTGGCCCTTGTCCTCCTCCTGCTCCTCCTGTTGCTGTACCATTCTTTCGTTTTCCCGTCGTTTTCCCGTTTGCGCCGAGCGCGGCGGTGACCGCGGCGGCTTGCTTCGCAGCCTTTGCGCGTTCCTTCTCGAGTTCTTTCGCCGCTTTCAGAAGCATCTTTTGTTTCTTCTTCTCTTCCGCGACTTCCTTCGCGAGCAAAGTCTTGGCGTTCTTTTCTTCTTTTGATTTCGTCGTTTTCGTTGTGGTCGTGCTTGTTTTCATTTTTTTCGGTTTCTTTTCTTCTTTACCGCCGGCGTGCTTCTCCGGCGGCAAATCGGCAAACGCCTCTTTCAACGCCTCTTCCGTCGCGTGCGACGCTTGCTTCCAGCCAATCCAGCTCGATTGCAGCGAACACCTCACCTGCATCGCCGCCGCGCCTTTGGGGACGTCGTTATTCGCGTACACGCGAATCGGCGTCGAAAATCCACTTCCGATAAACTTTGCCTCGCTCAACTTGACGTTTGGAATCGCGTGTCCGTTCGCGTCGCTTTCTAACTCGAAAATCGTAAACAACAGCCGAAACGCCTTCACTTTGTTCGGACCGAACGGTCTGACGTGGTTCGACGCTTCGTCGATGGAAATGAACAAGTTCTTCGAGTTCTTCCAGTTTGATTTATCGCCTAAATCTTGTTGCGTCGTCGTCGTCGTCGTCGTCGCCGAAGAAGAGTTTGGTTGCGTCCTCCCTTGCTTCCCAAACCTTTGAATGGCGCTTAAAATAGGCCCTTCGCAGCTCTTATTGCACCTCTCTCTCGTCACCGGTAACCACATCTTCCCTTCGCCGTGGACGATGAGTTCGCTCGTCGGTCTTTTCAGCGTTTCCTTCCCCGTTTCTCCCATCGGTTCCGCGTAGACGAGATAAATTACGCACCTCGCTCTCGTCCCGTTCGTGAGGCGTAACTCGTACTCTAACGCCGAGTTCGCTAAATCTTTCGGAATATCGTCACCAATTGGTCGTTCGTGCGCTTCGAATATTTGTAAAATGTTATTCTCGTTCTCGTTCTTCGCGGACGACGCTTTCCCAATCGTCAATTCCACTTGGTTGTACGATCGTTTCTTTTTCCCCAATTTATACGCTCTCTGTGAATAATGTTGGATAAAAGGAGTAAAGCGGTACGGTGAGTACATAAAAAGTGAAAAGAACAACACTCTTTCGTCTTCTCTCGGTTTGATTTTCTTCGCGCGTCTTTCTCGTCTCTCTCTTCTTCGTAATCGTCTCTCTGATTTAAACGCATTCAAAGGACGAAACAACGGCTCCATCGATTCAAATCACTTCGATTGACGATAAAAGATGTGCGCGAGAGAGAGAGAAAGAGATGCGAAGACGAATACGCGAGAACTCGATGTAACGCGCATTTCTCTCTCTCTCTCTTTATTCCTTTCTCGGAAAGACGAAGAGAAGAGCAAAACCAGAAGAAGTGCGCTCTTCTCATCATCATCGTTCGAGAGACGATCAAATCGAGACGTTGGGGAAAACCATTAAAAAACATGAGACGTACCACTTCCGCGTTTTGCCCCGCCGCGTTGTTATTCTTCTCGACGAAAGAAACCATATCCTTCGTCGCGATTGGTATGGGACGTAACGCGCGAGGATCGTCGTCCTGGTCGTTGTTCGCCGCCGTTCGGAGGTTTCCGACCGGCATGCTTTGTTCTTTTGTGTGTGTCTAATTCGTGCCGTAAAAGTGCGTTTGAATGATGAACGCGGAGAGTTCTGGTGAAAAATTTTCCACAAAAAAAAATGAGTTTCCGTCTAAACCCTAAACCATATAACCCTAAACCCCCTTTTGTCCGTCCTCCAACGGAAAAAACGGAAAAAACGGAAAAAAATGCAAAAAATGCAAAATGGTGGAAAGAAGAGCACAGAACTCTGAAACGAAGAATACGCGCGGCTCTTCTTCTTCTTCTTCTTCTTCTTCTTCTTTGGTTTTTGCTCGAGTAAGAGAGGAGAAAAAGCACATCATCAGGTGGTATTGGAGAACTTGATGTGAGTGTGGCCGCAGTAGTACAACGTGGCACTCTTCTTGGAAATGCAAATAAGTGTCTCCGAGGAGTATCGAAGCGTTTGCGTGGCGCGCATTCGCCGCCGAACGAAAACGGTAACCTCCTCGAGCGTCTCAAATAGTCTTTACGACGAGAAGATGTCAAAACGCCGCCTTGCTTGGGGTTCACTCGCAGCCTCACAGGTGGCTAAACCTGGTCATCTCCACATACTACTCGAATACTACCTTGTTGATTGAGCGGGAATATGATGACACATGCGACAGTTGTTGTGTTTCTGTTGGTTTACCGTTGTCTTCTTCCTTTTATTCTTTTACGCGCACAACAACGACACCATCGTTTCAAAGAAGGAGGAGGGAAAACAAGCACACGAACGAAGACGATACTCTCTTCATGCATTTTCTCTTTTATTCTCCAATCATCGTCATCGGTTGCTCGGCACGTACCATCTCGCTTTCGCATCATCGGTTTCCAATTTGCTCGTCTTTTTCTCCGCTTCCTCTTTCTTTGAAGACGACGACGACGACGAAGAACCACGACTGTTGCTTTTACTAAACGTGAACGAAAAATACACAGTCGCCGCAAAAAACGCAAGAACGACCGCTTTCCCGTCGATCGCGCCCGGTGGTTTCCGTAAACTCATCGCGTCTCGTCCTTCCTTAAAAGCCATGTTTTGTACATTCAAGCGTCAAAAGTGTGACGCAACAGATACAAAAAGATATAAAGATGTCCTCCTCCTGCGCCTCCTTTAGTAGCTTCTCCTTTGTCTCTCCGACCAAGACGAAGCGGGAGAACGTTACTTCTCGTTCTTCTTCTTCTTTGTCTTCTTCTTCGCGGGGTTGTTTGCGCGTTCGATCATCCTTAGATCCGTCCCCGTCCGTGATTTCACCGGCGTCGTCGCCGACGTCACTGAGGATGATGATGAAAGAAGAAAGGCGCGTTGTTCTAGTCGTGTTTACGAACTTCAACGAAAACTCGTACTTAAAGTACCCGAAATCGTTACCAAGGTACAGCGAAGACAAGAAACCCGCCGGGGAAGTGTCGTGGAAGGAAGTGTGGGAACACATGCGTTTGCGCTTGAAGTGGTCCAACGAGACGTTCGAGACTGTTCTCGTGGACTGCGCGGATGCGGAGACGGTATCGAAAGCGAAAGAGGCGTGTTCAAAAGCGACGGCATTTATTGCGTGCGAAGTCGGGGAAAGCGAGAGTATTGCGGAGACAATTCGCGAGTTGACCGTAACGGTTCCAACCGGCGTGGTTTGCGGGAAGAGTTCGGCGACGTTGCGGGATCTGCAAAAGTTACAGTTCATGCCGATGCGCGACGCCGGGCACAACGATTTCTTCGAGATGCCGTTTGAAACGAGAAGAGAGAAGGATAAGAAGAAGTTTTTACAGATGAAAACGTTGTTTGATAGGAAGAATCACTTAGACTTACTGTTTATGAGTTTAGTTTTGATCGACGCGTGCGAGGTTCCCGGGATCGTCGTCCCGGAAGTCGCCATCAATCAAGAGATTAACATCGGCAACGTCTGGTGCATAGCCTCCAACTGCGGGTCCAAATTGTTAGACTGTTATAAAAACCCGCAGTGCAGGAAAAGCTTAGACTGCGTCGACGCGTGTGGAATGAACGATCAAGTGTGTACGTACACGTGCATTCGCTCGTATCAAAATCGAGAGTTTGAATATCTGGCCAGATGCATGTTGCATTCGCATAATTGCTTAGGGAACGACGCGAAACGACCGGAATTTCCCATCGTGAAACCGATGAAAACCTTTCGAGGCGAAGCGTTGACGCACGAAGTCGCCGAGCAAATCATGCAAGGACATTTAGGAACCGAGAGAGACGGGAAGAAAATCGATTATAGTTGGCTCGCCGTGGCGGGACAAAACCCGGCGTACGATCATTTTCCAGCGCAATACCAAATCTGGTACGCCGGTAAAGCGCGAAACTCGTTCTGGTACAATCCAGTTTTTAAAGTAAACACGTTAGACGGAAAATCTGTCTGGCGTCGCTCAGACTACCGATGCAAACGCGAAGACACTCCCGGCACGTTTACGTTTACGTTCATGGACAACGGCGTCACGTCGAAAGAATACTGGCGCATCGTCGACGCCGCGGACGATTTATCCTGGGCGTTATATTACTACGCCGGCGCGGCCAAATCTGCCGGTCAAATGTACGTCGGCGCGGTATTAGCGACGCCGGACGGGTTATGGCCACCAACTCGCGAAATGGAACGCGTCGAAAAGGCGCTTTGGGAAGGGTGCGGGTGCAAGATGTGGGAGATGATGGAAGTCGATAACCGACCGGATGTTATCGCAAACGCGCCGTTACAGCCGTTACACGACGTCGTCTTGAAATCGTCTCTCATTCTTCCGTGAGTGAGACAAAAAAAGCAGTTTTAATAGAAGTAGTAGTAGTAAAGTAGCACCATCGTCAAAAACATCTTTTCCCGCCCGCACTTTTTTGTTGTCTTCTCGTTTCGCTGAAATGCGCAACGTCACGGCTGCACGAAACAAACCTCTCATGGCATCCTCTCATTCGAGCCGTCGTAAACAACAACTAAAAACGAAACCGATAAACCCTTTCCTCCGCTTCTCCGTCATCCTGCTGACGTTTCTCTCTTTACTTTCCATCGCTCTGTATTCCAATCGAACGAGAACACGAAACGAACGCGAAGCGGTGGCGTATTCGTTGTGGTTGGAACCACCTACTACGGATGATTTATCCTCGAGAGTTGAAAACTTTATCGTTGAAAACGCGAAAAACGACGTCGCGTTCAAACCGCACGTGACGTTGTTAGGCCCAATCTACGACGAAAACGAACGCGCGATGGTTGCGAAAACCGAGAATTTAGTTCGAGAGATTCGAGAGAAGATGATGAAGAAGACGACGACGACGTTTAACATCCGGTTCCCGAAAGGCGCACAGGTTGGACAAACGTACTTCCAATGCGTGTATTTAGAAGCGGAATTGACGTCAAACTTGTTACACGCGCGAGAGAAGGCGATCGAACTGTTCGATATTCGGGACGCTCGAAGATATACGCCGCACATGTCTTTAGCGTACGGCGACGACTCGCAAGGCGAGCGGTTACGGTTGAAGCTGAAAGCGGACGAAGTGTTCAAAAAAGCCTTCTCGCTCTCAAACACGGACGAAGAAAACGAAGACGAGACCTACGAAGAATCGTTCAACGCGACCAGCGTGAGTTTGTGGAAGACAGACGTGGAAGATAAGAGTTGCAAGTCTTGGAGGAAAGTGAAAGAGTTTCCTTTGTTTCCGTAGCGTCGTTCGTCGTAGCAAAATATTCGCGCATAGAGATAGAAAGAACAGAGGATCACATTTGAAACTACTCTTCTCATAAAAACGGTCACAACGCGTCTCTCTCTTCTACTAAAGGCTATTTTTTCGTGTCTAATCGAATCTCTCTCGTCATCGCGTCTGTGTCTTCGGTTGTCGTCTCTGTTGTGAAGTCGTTCGTTGCCAATGAAAGTGCGGCAAATCGATCGGTTTCCTTAAACTCCCCAAGACTAACGCGTCCTCCCCTTCTCCGTGATGTAAATACGGATCTAATTTCCTGTATAAAACTTCTTCCGCATCTTCTAATCGATCTAACAAAGACCCATCGTGCGCGTGTGGATGTTTCCGCATCGGTTGCATTTGCACCTCGTTGGAATCGGATTGAAACTCTTTCAAAAGAATCAAACAACAGGACGCGAGTAAAGCGAGGAAACAAAATACGGCCAGTTTTGCTACGCGTCGGTGTCTTCTCAACGTTTTCGGATTGTTGCTCAGAAGATGTTGAGAGTGGTTTTGCGACATTTTTTATCTCATCATACAAGTGAAGAAAATTCGATTCCAAATTCCCCGCAGAGTAAAAATGGGTCAAGGCGCTTCGTCTTTGCAACAACAAAGGAACAGGAAGAAAAACAGATGCGTCACCGACGATAACGAGTTCATCGATGTCTTCAACGCGAGCTTCTCGTCCTTTCAAAACACCACCACTGAAAAGGAGGACGACGACGATAACAAAGAAGAAGAAGAAAATACATCCGACAACAACGAGAATTGGAATTTCGCGCGCAGGACGAGGAAACGATTGAACGAATTGAGAGAACTCGCACCGTCCACGGCGAAACCGATGCTCGTTTTAAACGCACTCTCAGACGAAGAAGACGAGGACACGACGTCAAAATCGAAGAAAAAGAACGGAAGCAATGACAGGAGGAGTTGGCAGAAAGTGTTCGATGTGCTCGACGCGTACGAACGACACCAAGAGGATGGTGATGGAGACAAATATTCGTCAAAGAGCGAATTGATTGCGAAGCTGCGCGAAGTCGCGAAAGCGATTCGATTGGCCGCCAAAAACACCACGGAAGAAGAGGACGACGACGACTTTTACGAAGCGCAACACACATCCGAAGGAAAACCGACGCCCCCGAGTAGGCTTCTCTCGTCCCCGATATCCAAAACGCCCCCGCCGGTACAGCCGCGAAAGCTTCGGGCGAAGAATCGGAAAAAGAACGACGACGACGATGCGAAAGACGACGGCGAGAACGACGACGACGAAAACGATTCAGACGACGACGAAAACGCGACAGGTGGTGTGTACAGCGAGTACGTCCGGAACACGGACGATTTGCTCGTCGTCGCCGAGAAACTTTCTTCGCTCCTTTAGAAGAAATACGTAAAAGAAGTAAAAGAAGAGTATAGTTTGTAATAAAAGCGTCCTCCTCTCGCCACCTCTGGTTGTTCACAAAGGAAAAGGGCTTGAGTAGAAAGAGGAGAATTGTAGCGGCGAAATAGCGAAATAGCACCGTAGCCTCGCCTCGTGTAGTGCGAAAAGCAGCATTAGCGTAATATTAGTAGTAGTAGTAGTAGTAGTAGTCCTCTCTTGGGCAAAAAATTCTTCTTGGGTTTGCGTAGAAAATTTCGCCTTTAAAAAAAAATGGCTAAAAAGCATCTCACATCAAGGCACTTTTTTTTTGCCTTCCCCTTTAAAAAAAGTGCCTCGACGAGTGTCTTCTTCTTCTTAGGTTAATTTAGTATCTAAACGCTCCTCACATCTCT
>Ga0209306_1001232_pt1 | contig 12554 bp, 16 predicted proteins | sample COGITO_mtgs_1103_3_FD_184793 | JGI IMG/M metagenome (GOLD analysis project Ga0209306, IMG submission 184793) | Pelagic marine microbial communities from North Sea - COGITO_mtgs_110328 (SPAdes) (version 2) | ecosystem: Environmental > Aquatic > Marine > Epipelagic ... | reverse complement strand
TAAATTAAAACGAAGAATCGTGTGTAATGTTTTTACATGACATGATTTACCACGTGTTACGAGTATTGTCGCTATTCTCATATTTTATTACATATATACTCTAAGCCTTAAGCCTTTCATTTAAACACCCACTAAAGGGTAAATTTCCTACGTGTCCCAAAGAGGTGTTACAATCTGCGTATATTTTACCACCTATTTGCTGCCATCGTCTACAAAACGCATAGTCTTCAGATAGATATCGTCTATTATTGGGGTCAATCATACAATCAAATACCGCACAATAGTCGTCAAAGTCACGATTTTGATGATCGTTTTTACAATCAAGATCTTTATACTTTTCGTGCATTTTTTCGAACGCTTTTCGAGTAATAACCATAAACCCTGTTGGACCATCTAATACTTCAACAAACCCATTTACGACCGATCTTTGTGTAGCACCAATATTTGCGACTAAACTGGATGAAAGCATGGATAAATCACGTTCATCTCCAGCTTCTATCGCAGTTTTAGCTTGGTCCCACATAACAACCTTTTTAGGGTAAATAGCAACAGAGACTTCGTGACCGGAACGTATAAGACGAACAACTGATGCAGGATCAAAATCAACATCGGCATCTATAAACATAAAATATTCCGCGTCCGATTTCTGCATAAATCTTCCAACTGCGACATTACGTGCGCGATGTACGAGACTTTCGTTTTCTGTTGTATCGATTATGAGTTGAATGCCTTCCCGAATGAGAAGGAGTTGAAGTTTTATGACACCTATCATATATTTTTCTAAACAAATACCACCGTAACATGGGGTACTTAAAAACAGTTTCGTCATATTACAATTTTAGTGTTCTATTCCTCTAAGTATTTTTTAATTATAGTTTCAATTTTATTTAGTGTTGGTATAGATATACCACACTTTTCACATATTTCGGTTTTTGTAAAATTATCCTTAAGAACAAAGTAAATGATAGTCGACGCCACACTGTTCGGTGTTTTACTCATAAGTTCTGAACAGTTTTCAAGTTTGGAGCACATTTTATTACAATTAAGTCTCTCTTCTCTTGTAACCGTAAATTCATTGAGTAACCTTTGCATGACATCGAATGGTCGAGTAACGTAGTTTTTTTCTGTTTTACCAAGAAGTGTTTCTGTAAACATCTGTGTTGTCCGACTAATATCTTTACTATTGATTCTAAACATATCTGCAATTTCTTTTGTTGTTCTTGGAATTTTCGATAAACGGCACGCGTATAAAACGCAATTACCTTTAATACCCGAACGAACCGCACCTCTCGTTAACTTTTCTAAATTAAATTTTCTGTACATCATTTTGGCGTCTTTTAAAACTGAATCGGGTAAGTTTGGACACGCTTCATCTATACTTTTATATGCGTGAAATAATGCGCGATCTTTATGGTTCATAGATTGATGAAAATTAATCTTAGCCATACGTTTATTTTCATATGTGGATGTGTGTTGCGTTGCGATAATTGTTCCTTTACCCCACGCTTGAGAAAAGAGTTCCGGGTTTGCGTTAGGCCCACCACATCTCGAAGGATCGTTTATTTTACCATCGTCGGATATACCACTTGTCCATTCAGGACTTTCGTCTATGAACATAGAATCAACGAGACCACATTCTGAACATGTTGGCATACCTTCTTTTGAAAACACTTTTGTCCCTTTACATTCTTTACACGTGTAAGTATTATCCGGATTTTTTAGTAATGGTTTTTTTAAAAGTTTGTCCACATGGGACCATATAGTAGTAGTGAGTTCTTCCATTTTTATACTAAATTGGTATATTTATGAAAATGATAAATCGCACTTAGGTTTAAAAATTCATTTCATCCGCTTGTATTTTTGCTTGTGTTTCTATAACATTTACTATTTCCTTGAAACGCATAGAACCAGGGCTTCTAGGTTCCCATTCGTTCCATTCTTTATCAATCGTAGCATTGTTTGGTGGTGGTATAACCATACCATCAACTTGGTCGTCTGGGACAATAAAGTCCTCAAGATCACTTCCGTCATCATCGGAATCATCTATTATTTCACTGTCTTCATCTGAATCTATATCATCTATCATTGCATATAAGTTATCCTTAATGTTTGTGAAATACGATGGAGACTGATGATGTTCGGAAAGATTCGTTTCCTGAACAAGTTCATCTTTAGTTTCATCTAATTCATATAAACGTGCACATTTGTACGTTAACGACGTTTCAGAATAATATGAAACAACAAGGTAGTCTTCATTGTTTTCTTTTACTCTGGCGTACAGTTCATCTTCTATATCATCCTCTATATTGACAAGAACCCGGACTAAATCTCCAGGCTGTATTTCATAAAAATTAATCATATCTAAAGTTTTACGACAAAAATATTTACAAGTATTAGCACAGATGGGAGTTGAAATTTTATCCAAAGATGGATGTACGTATTGCGAACACGCAGTAAACCTTTGTAAGGACTATAACCTCGAATACATAAAAACAATGGTTGATAAAACCGAACTAAAAACTAGATGTGGTACACAAGCTTCTACATACCCACAAATACTGGTAAATGATACCCTGGTGGGAGACTTCTTTGAATTCCAGGAGTACCTGGAAGAATCAGAACCAATGCTTTTACCAACACTCAGTAGGTTTACTGTATTTCCAATAGAACATGAAAATTTATGGACTTTGTATAAAAAGGCCCAAATGTCAAATTGGACCGCCGAAGAGATCGACTTTTCCAAAGATATGGATGATTGGAATGAATTAAGTGATAATGAAAAACATTTTATAAAATATATTTTAGCCTTTTTTGCTGGTTCTGATGGTATAGTTTTTGAAAATATAAATAACAATTTTGCAGATGAAATCCAACTTACGGAGGCTCGATCATTTTATGCCTATCAATCTCATAATGAAATGGTACACGGTGAAACGTACAGTAAACTCATAGACAAGTATATAAAAAATTCTAGTGAAAAGAAACAGTTGTTCGAAGCAATTCAGACAATTCCATGTATCGAAAGAAAGGCGAAATGGGCTATGAAATGGTTTGATAAGAAACGACCATTTGCTGAACGTTTATTAGCCTTTGCGTGTGTTGAAGGTATATTCTTTTCGGGTAGTTTTTGTGCTATTTTTTGGTTAAAAAAGAGAGGATTACTTCCAGGTTTATGTTTTAGTAATGAACTTATAAGTCGAGATGAAGGTATGCACCAAGAATTTGCTGTTGAATTATTCAACATGTTAAAAAACAAACCATCTCAAAATACAATCGAGGAAATTATAAGAGACGCCGTTTCTATCGAAAAGGAATTCATTACAGACGCACTCCCGTGTAGTCTTATAGGTATGAATTCCGGTAAAATGTCGGAGTATATCGAATATGTTGCGGATCGATTATCAAAACAAGTGGGTCACAATAAAATCTGGAACACGAAAAATCCCTTTGATTTTATGGAGAATATATCACTCGACGGTAAAACAAACTTTTTTGAAAAGCGTGTCGGTGATTATGGTAAAATGGACGAAGATACAACATCCATAGAATTTGATGAAGAATTCTAATTAAGAGGTTTAGCACATAACAATTTCACCATCGTTTGTTAGATCCATAGAACCAAGATTCATACCAGAATCAAACATCGAAAATTGTTTTTCGGCCATATCTGGTAATGGCGAAGGCATATCGACCATTTTTGGTGATGGCGAGGGTGGCACTGGTACCGGTTCTTTAGATGGTACTACAACCTCTTCTTCTTTTACTGGTTCAGCAGTATACCCTTCACGGTTTGTGTTCATCATACCCCATGTGACGAGCATGAAAACAACCGTGTGAAGTGCGAGACCACCAGTTGATGGACACCCAGTTGGGCTGGAAACCCATGATCCGAATACTTTACGCATAACACGAAATGTTTCGGGGTTTGCGACAACAAAGAAAACTAACGCAGACATTATGGAAATTAGGAATTTTTGTTCCTGTTTTTTACCATCGCATCCGCAACCACAATCTTTAAAAAGACCCATTGGTATATTTTATATATATTGTATCAAGAAAAAAAACCGACTTAAAGTTTGGCTTCATATATATGATATATAAAATACAATGTCTAACATTATCCAAGTTTCCGAACAATTTGAACCATCGTCTGTTGTCTTCACAAAAATGAAGAAGAACAAGAACGGTGGAAAAACCGTGTATATCAATGCACAAGATGGTAAAAAGAAACTCTATTTACAACTCCCTTTTATGCGTTCGCCGTTTGGTATGAGCGCCTTTACTGATGAAGCTACTAATAAAACTTCGTATTCTCTCGACTTATCTTTTGATACTGATAACGAAGACGCTATGGCACTTTCGACTAAATTGAAAGAACTTGATGAAATTATCATTAAGACGGTCGCTGACAACTCCAAGGAATGGCTTGGTAAAGCGTATGACATTAACGTCATTCGCGAAGCTCTGTATAAACCACTCGTTCGTCAGGGTAAAGATGAGTATCCAGATACAATGAAACTCAAGATCATGACCAAACCGTCCGGAGATTTCTTAGCCGAGGCGTATAATTCGTCGCGTGAGTTGATTTCGGTTGATCAAATCGAAAAGGGACAACGGTGTGCGTGTATTGTCGACGTAAACCAAATCTGGTTTATTGATAACAAGTTTGGAGTAAGTGTTCGTCTTTCGCAAGTTCTTTGCCAACAATCTGCTAAACTTCCATCCTTTGCATTCCAGGGTCTTGATGGTGATGACACCGTAGAGGAAGAATATATTGAAGAAGAGGAAGAAGTCGATGAATAAAATATTATAATATACCAGTATGGAACGTGAAAGACATATTGAGGATTTGAAAAAAATAGCCTCTCTTTCTAAAAATAAGAAAAATGTTAAAACGCAAAAACAGAGAAACCTTTTAGGTAAAAATGTAATAACTGCTATTAAGGGTATTGGATGTAGACCAGATAAGGTCTTTTATAAACCAAGTACCAATTTTAGTGTAAACGGGTCTTTAAGTAATAAAAAAGGTTTACGTAAAATCGGTAAAGGCGAAATGGGTGAAGTGTTTTTGGGGTGTGTAGATAAAGAGTGTAAAAAACCCGTCGCAATAAAAGTATCTAATGGTTCAAATAGGTATGAATATAAAATAGGTAAACGTATAGAAAAATTGAGTGGTATGCGAATGTACGCGTATCAAGAGTGTGTTAATGAAAAAAAGAAGAAATACTCTATAATTTATACAGAATTTGCAAATAATGGCACTTTATCTAGTTTTATAAAAAATAATATAAATACACTCCGTCCAATACATTTAAGAACTATAGTAACACACGTATTATTTAATTTATATAGAATTCATAAAAAGTATCCATCATTTAGACATCACGATTTACACACAGAAAACGTTTTGATAAGTACAAATGTTAAATCGACGGGTATAAGACGGTTTAAAGTAGACGATATAGTTCTAAAAGTTCATGATATCGGTATAGAAGCATCATTAAACGACTTTGGTTTTTCGTCTATTAACGGTATACCTAACCCGGAAATAGATTCAGGAGATTACAAACGTAAACACGGTATATACCGGGAATCGCATTATATGTATGACGCCCACTATTTTCTCAATTCATTAAGACATTTCTTAAAGGGTGAGAAAATACTCAGTGGTCAAGAAACTATTCAGTTTATTGAACGCATTTTACCATCTGATTATTTGGGTATGGTTACGTATAAAGTATCTGATTTTAGATTACGTACATCACCAGTTGGTCACGAGAAATTACCAACGTTTAGTAGAATATTTAAAGATCGATACTTTTCACCATACAGAGAGAAAACACAGGAATTATCTAAAGTTCTCGATATTATAGGTCGTGCCGCTCCTATGAAACCAAAATCAATTATTGTAAAACATGGTGGTAACCCTGCACCCCCCAAAGTTTCCGTATCTAAAAAGGGATACGTTAAAATAGGAACACGTAAGTGTGATTCTTATAAAAAAGATGAACTTGTTAAAATTGCGAATATTCTAAACGTCCCCACAAAAAATAAAACCATTTCCAAGATATGTCAGGATCTAAAATTAAAATATGTTAAATAGATATAAAACATGTTACCATTTGTTATTCTTGGAGCAATCAACGCGTATATATTTTTAAATACAGGCAATAAAAAGGTTCAAGAACAAATCGAACAACCAGTTGAGGAACAGGTTGAAAACCCAGTTCAAGAAAATAAAAGTAGCTGGACCGTTTACGGTACGACGTGGTGTGGGTGGACCACAAAACAATTGGAATACCTGAAAAAGAAAGGTATTGAACACAAGTTCGTCGATTGCGAAAAAGGCAAATGCGACGGAATTGATGCATTTCCAGTTATGGATTCACCAAATGGTGAAAGGATCACTGGGTACAAGGAAGTTTAATTAGATACCTCTAACAATAGAGAGGGCGAGGGAGAGAATGAACGCATCTTGAAAGGTCTTAATTGGTTTAAGAGTCGTGATGTGTTTCACAAGTGACTTGTTCCACGCAAATCGAAGTACGAATGTACTGATGAGAATAGCGAGAACAAATAGAAGAATTTCTCTTACTACGGTTTTCATTTTTTTAGCGTTGGCAAGATCTCTGAGCATTTTATTAATTACCAATATTTTTTTCTATGATATTAGTAATGAGTAAACGTCTTCCTCTGAGTGGTTCTGAACCAAAGTATACCCAGAGATTATGGGGACGTACCGTAGGTGTAGGTAACAATAATTGTTACGCGTATGCCGTAGGTGATTACGAAAAAATGCGTTTACAAAAAAGCATACCAGGTGAACGGGCTGGTATTCGTAACCTTTCACACAGCTATACAAACTGTAAAGGGTTGCCACAAAGAGTTATCGCGGATAACCCTAAAAAGGTGTACCCAGCAAAAGCGACTGAAAAATGCAAACCAAATCATTTTAAAGTTATGATGTTCGTAGCACCTGGTAATAAAAGAAACTACTTTAGACAAGGTGATTTTCACTTCTATAAACAACATGGTGCGATAGAATATAAGGTTAAAAAAGGGAATACGTACGAAAGTATAGCAAAATTTTTTAAAGTTCCCGTAACTCGTGTAAAAAGGTCGGGTAAACTCATTCCTGGTAGACTTTTAAAGTTCAAGGCAAACGTATTTAGTCATAAAAGGGGTTGGGCAACGGGTCCATTGTTAGTGGATGCTAAAGGTAAGAGTATTCAGGATCCGAGAACGGCGTCTCGTGATTACCCTGGTTTAAACTATCAAAAGTATTGTAGTTCATTCTGTGTTAAGAACAGAGGGATCAAAGTCGGCCACACTCACCCCAAAGTCCCCAAGAAGACTCGATAAATCGGTCTCGTTCCCTATATCAAAAAATATATCAAGTGCGTCAAAAATGAAATCGTTTTCTATAGTTACCGTATTTGATGTATCTTCAAATAAATTATGTACGGTAATCTGTACCCTGAAATTTTCACCATCAAATACTTTACGACACACGGGACATGTTACTTTTCCTTTATTTTTCCAGTTTTGTAGACAATGTGAATGGAATAAATGACCACATCGCAAGGGTACATTTTTTCTGGTTTGCCTTACCTCATTGAGACATATGGCACACTGTGTCATTCTCTATAAAACTTAAAGAAGTTAAAAGTTGTGATTTATCGTACCCATTTAGTAAATGTTTGGTACTTTGAGAAGCGCTTTATCACACGCCCCACATTTGTCAGTACCCTGTAAATCTTGTACGGGTTTCAAAAGTTCTGGGCCCTTTTGCTGGAGCATTTTGCGAAACGAATAGTTATCCTCGAAAGTGATACCATTTTGTTTCATGAGATAGTTGTTGAGTAATTGGTTCGAAGTGTTTACAGTGAAGCATCGACCGTCGGCCATACCAAGTCTTTGAGACATCTTATATATTAATATTACATTAGAAATTAATTTGTTTATTTTTGATTGTGTCGACCCATGATTTATGACCTAAACCATTAGCCGATTCTATAATTTCATTTATACTGTACCCTGATGCTATATCAAAAACTTCCTTTTTAAGAGGATCGACATCTGTTGTAAGTATACTCTTTTTGTGTTCGAGAATATGTGATATGATAATGTTATATGCAAACGCAATCTCTTTGAGGGTTTCTGCACCCGTGATAATAATCTTACCTGTACTGAATATACTTGTTGTTATCTCTTTCATATCTTCTGATGGTCGAAATTTTACTTTAACAGCTGAATACCGATCTGGTTCAAATGATGTTTTAAAAACAGATTCAAATTTTTGTGCTGTTTGAAGAAGGTTTAAATTTTTATTCAAACTGAAATTTGAATTTATCATAACAACACGGAACGTATCTTCTGGGATAATATACTCTTTACCCAAGATTCGACTGAACATACAAGAGAGTTGTTTAATAACACGTTTACAATCGAATAAATCAGCACATCCAGCAACCTGAATACTCCCGTTCGGAAACACTTTTACAGATTTTGTACTGTGATAATCTTCATAAACAAGTGATATCTGATTATAAAACGTCGTGTCCTTCATTCTCCAAATAAATTTACGTTTTTCTTTCCCTTTTCTCGCGAGTTTTAATTCGTATTCTTCAAAGAAAGTTTTCAGAAATTGTATATTTATACCCCGTTTGAATTGTGAAATCATGGTTATTGTTGTGAGTTTAATCCATGATGCTTCAATTTCAGGGTGTTCACGTTTCAAACGTTCTCTAAACTCATTGAGTGTAAGAAAATATGAAAATGTATTATTTGCAATCGTTGAATACATTTTAACTTAAAAAAATATCAGTTAAAGGTAACTTAGGTTATCTATATATGCCGTGTTTTAAGTGTAAAAAGAAAGGAATACCAATAACCTGTAAATACTGTAACTTAGGGTTTTGTTCCCGGTGTATAGTTCTTGAAATTCACGAGTGTAAAGGTATGGACGTGAAGAAAGATATTGAATTAAAAGAACTCGATAAACGACTTGAGTTTAAGCCGGACAAAAAATTTGGAATGGTTTAAAGATGTACGTTTATACATTTATACATGACAGCATTCGTAAAACAGTGTCACCAACTTTATCATGTAGATGAAAAGTGTATGGTTACTGAAATTCACTATTCTAAATATACGGATGGTATTGGGTACGAAGATAAAATTGATACATTCACGACAAAAACAAACTGTGAATTTAATTATGGTATGGGTTCTACTCGATACGAGAGGTTTCTAGATACAATGGTTGTTAAAACAATCGAAACTGTGCGTAAAATGGTTTTGATTGCGTTAGATAATGCATTGTGTGAAAATAGAAATATACATTCACTCATACGAATTATGAATTCTATAAAAATTTTGGATCCGACATTCTTACCTCCAATTATAAATAAGACGTGTTCTTGGCAGAAAAAACTCGTAAAGGAAATATGTAAGGATATACTCCCAGAGGTTATAGAAACATCAACAAATCAGGTAACACTTGATAGATTATTTAGAACTTTACAATTAATAGAATCAGACACAATAAACTAATTAAGTTCATAATAAAGTTATTATTTGTACCCGCTTTTATAGCTTTTTTTACTTTTTTCATATCAATATCAATAAGACTGTCAAAATTTGTAAACCCTTTATCTATATTTCTTCCTGGAAGAAGTGGTCTAGATAAATCACACTTTTTCGATCTATACCCGGGGCGTCCGACGTTTTTGGAAACGACATTACACGCTGGACTTTTATATGGTTCTTCTTCTGGTTCATCTACTGGTGGTTTATAATCACCGAATGCATGTGGTTGTCGACTCGACCCAGGCATGAAATTGACAAATGGATTCATATTGTCCATGGTATTTTTATCATCGAGCATTAATTGACTCATGTTTTATAGTATGTTGAGATATATATTTTTATAACCCAATTTGTTCATTTTTACCGAACTTTTTACCGTACGTTGTTGTACTTACAGGTCTATCAATTGGGACGGCGAGTGTATCTATATCGTGGACGTATCCCATGTACTGAGAAACACCAGTTTGGATTTGAGCCGAGGTTGTTTTAATCACGATACCGTTCATATATTTGACTTGTTCCTGAACGTTCGCGTTTGGGTCACCGGAATTGTTAATAAAAACAACGCGCATGATACTGTATAAATCACTTGGATTTTGGTAATCGATGGCAACACCCGTTTGGTCTCTAAAACTTTGACGGATACCGCGCTGGAGTAAATTCATATTGAACTCCGAAAAGAACAAAGTGTTCAGGGGAGTTGGACACTGTTTGAGCGTATTGAGGTGAAGAGCGTCACACATTTAATATAGGCCTGGAAAAAAAGTATTGGTAAATATAAATGTTAATCCTCGCCGATTTCGATAAAGCATATTCTACCAAACCATGTAATACTGATAAACCAGTCTGTAAAGCACCAGACTGTTTCGTTGCCTCGTACCCACCAGTCGCCAAACTTGGTGACGCTGATGGTAAATTTTTTGTTAATTCTTCCTTTCTCCAGCCCAATCGTTTAGCTGAGACTGTCGGTCCAGTGACGGTCAGAAGTGCTGATTTTTCACACAATTGCTCCAAGTAAGTTAAAAAATAGATTCGTAGTAATTATATAATGAGAGTCACCAAAAGATCCGGTCGTGTTGAAGACGTTAAATTTGATAACGTCACCAACAGGATATCAAAACTCACAGAAGGTCTCTCTGAAACCGTCGATGTTACCAAAATTGCACAACAAGTCTTTTCTTCTATTTACGATGGTATCAAAACACCTGAAATTGATACACTTTCGGCTGAAATCTGTATCGGTATGATTACGTCAGACCCCGATTACGAAATCTTAGCGACACGAATCACGGCAAGTAATATTCAAAAACGTGCCGCAAACAATTTCCACATTGCTATGCGTAAACTCCATAAAGCTGGTATTGTGACTCACGAAGTTCTCGAAGTTTCGTCTAAAGTGAAAGATGAGATTAAACCTGAACGTGATTTTGAGTTTGGGTATTTCGGTTTAAAAACGCTTGAAAAGGGGTATCTCCAGAAGATTGACGGTGAAGTTATTGAAACACCCCAATATCTCTATATGCGTGTTGCTATTGGTATTCATGGACACGATATTGATCACGTACTAGAAACGTATGATGCACTTTCTAAAGGTTTGTTCATTCACGCCACACCAACTCTATTCAATGCGGGTACACCCAGACCACAAATGTCGAGTTGTTTTCTAATTGCAAACAAGGAAGATAGTATTGACGGGATTTACGATACCGTAAAGGAGTGTGCGCGTATAAGTAAATGGGCTGGTGGTATTGGATTACACGTTCACGATGTACGCGCGAATAAATCTCATATTCGGGGTACGAACGGTACGTCTGACGGAATTATTCCAATGTTACGTGTGTATAACTCTACTGCAAGGTACGTCAATCAGGCGGGACGTCGTAAAGGGTCTATTGCAGTCTATTTGGAACCATGGCACGCCGATATTCTCGATTTTCTCGAAATTCGTTTGAATCAAGGTGACGAAGAGGCGAGGTGTCGTGACCTCTTTTCGGCCATGTGGATTCCAGATTTGTTCATGAAACGCGTTGAATCCGATGGTAATTGGTCATTGTTTTGTCCCGATCAAGCAAAGGGTCTTTCGGATGTGTACGGTAAAGAGTTTGAGGAACTTTACGAGAAATACGAATCTGAAGGTATCGCAAGTAAAGTTGTACCGGCTTCGGAGATTTGGAAAGCAATTATTAAATCCCAAAGTGAAACGGGAACCCCATATATGCTTTACAAAGACGCATGTAATGAGAAGTCGAACCATAAACATATTGGTACGATTAAATCGTCAAACTTATGTACTGAAATTTTAGAGTATACCGACAAAGACGAGACAGCTGTATGTAATCTCGCATCTATCGCGTTACCAAAATACGTTGATGTCGAGAAGAAAGAGTTTAACCATGAAGAGTTACATCGTGTTACGAAAATGGTTACACGTAACTTAAACAAGGTTATCGATAAAAACTTCTACCCGACTGAAAATGGGAAACGTTCAAATATGCGTCACCGACCCATTGGTATTGGTGTTCAGGGTCTCGCCGACGTGTTTATCATGTTAAGAATGACGTTCGGTTCAGAAGAATCGAGAAAACTTAACATTGATATATTTGAAACTATCTACCATGCATCACTCGAATCATCGTGTGAACTTGCCGAAATGTACGGTCCTTATGAAACGTTTAAGGGGTCACCGTTCAGTAAAGGAATTCTTCAGTTCGATATGTGGGATCGAGACCCAAAGTTTAGTGGTCGATACGATTGGAATGCCATGCGTAAACTCGTTAAGAAAGGAACTATGAATAGTCTTCTTCTTGCACCCATGCCTACCGCATCCACATCCCAAATTTTAGGGAATAACGAGTGTTTCGAACCGTATACGACTAACATTTATCTCAGACGAACACTTGCGGGTGAATTTGTCGTCGTAAACAAACACTTGGTAAACGATTTGAAAGAACGTGGACTCTGGT
>Ga0209306_1001231_pt1 | contig 12554 bp, 9 predicted proteins | sample COGITO_mtgs_1103_3_FD_184793 | JGI IMG/M metagenome (GOLD analysis project Ga0209306, IMG submission 184793) | Pelagic marine microbial communities from North Sea - COGITO_mtgs_110328 (SPAdes) (version 2) | ecosystem: Environmental > Aquatic > Marine > Epipelagic ... | reverse complement strand
AGAAGCAGAAGAATACGAAAAACGCGGCATCGCTAACGATGATGATGGACATCGATGACGAAGAAGAGGACGCAAACAAACAACACCAAGCGCAGCCGTCATCGAAAAGAGTCGTAATAGGAGAAAGGAATCAACGCAATACTAAATCCGCTGAAGAGCGCTCGAACCTCGCCTTGGCGAAACTTCAAAACGCGGCGCAAAACGTAAAGAGGAAACTGGACGCGTGTTTAGAAAACGTGGAAAGATCGAATCAAGCGTCCGTAAGATCTTCGGAAACGTTGAAAAGTTACGAAGGAACGTTAGAGGAATCAAAACTACGATACGCCTTAGCGCAAGAACTTGGCGTCTATTTCCGCGCCTTGTCTGGAATGCTCGCGGAGAAACTTCCGATGATTGAAGAGTTGGAGGCGCAAATGTTGGAGACGGTGCAAACGCGAGGGAAGAAACGGAAAGAGACGAGAGAGCATTTTAAGGTTGAAATCGGCGCGGAAACGAGCGTTGCTTTGCATCGAAACTCCTGCGACGCAATTTCCGAAAGCGAACTCTTAAACGCGGTGGTTCGAGCGAGCGGATGCGAGGAGGTAAAAATGGACGAACTCGGTCGGGACGTAAATCTCGCGAGGAAGCGAGAGATTGAAAAGAGATGCAAAAGTCGCTACGAGGCGATAGAAGACGAAGGCGCGTACGAAAAAGTTGTTTTCGATCAGTTTAATTTGAATGAAGAAGATGATGAAAAGAAAAAGAAATTCCAGGAACGAGTCCAAAGCATTGCGGACATTGCAAAAAATGTTCTCTTCAAAGACGTGAACGAAGAGTTTGCTAGCGCGAGTAAAATTTTAGAGAAGATTTCAGAGTGGGAATCAAAAGACAAGAAGTCGCACGACGACTACTTGATTTACTTAGCGGACGTGTTTGAGCTCTTTGCAAGAGTTGATTTGCTGAAATCGTGTTGGATTACGGAAGTCTTTTGTTCGTCGTCGTCGAAATCTGACGCCAATATTAAAAACGTGTTGGTTGATTTTCCGTGGCAAAAGGATATCGTCGAGTACATCTCCTCCTCGCAAAGAACGAAAAAGGAGAAGGATACGTCCGTGGTCGCGTTAATTAATCTCAAGATAGAAGTGTACGCGCGAACAATCGCTAGTCTTTTCGCGAAGTGCATCGCCGATGAGAACGTTTGGGACATTTTCGAGAAACCCGACCGCGTTGCGAAAGCCATCCAACGAGTTCGCGAGGACGCGAATAAAACCATCCTGAATGAAAAACATAAGAAAGATGAAACTAAAGGAGACAAAGAATTAATCGATGTGTCGCATTTACAGGAATTGGTGAACGAGGCTACTCTGAATATTCAGCATCGTATAGACGACGCGTGTGTATATAGCGAATATCCATTTTGGAACGGAGAAAAATACGCCGCGCTCGTTGCTTCCGATCGGAAAGCGGGGAAAGCAATTGCCAAAACGTTCAATGCCTGGAAAGAAAACGAATCATCTTCGCTCGATTTGGTCGTGAAAACACTTGAAATGGAAGATATATAGAAATAGATTTAGAGAGCTTTTAGAGAAAAAAGTAGTAGTAGTAGTAGTATGGGTAGAACAAGTTTAATTTCGTCGTCAAATCATCCCATTTTATCTCTCCCTTTGGCGAACGGGTTCGTCGTCCCTACGGCAACCTCGTTCCCTTCTAAACTCAACGCTATGCTAATCAAAACCACGCACAAAGAAATCAGCACCCCCATGCAAATTGCCATGAACTTCCCTCCGGTTTGCAGCACGATCCATCTATAACTTTGCCTCGACAAGCACGGCAACACCTCTCTCTCCGCGTAACTCTTCGACGGATCTCTCATTGGCGCCTGACTGTACATCGCCCCACTTCCTAAACAAATGAACAAGCTTAAAATCCCCGTCGGTGAGCTGTGTTGGTCCCATATGAACGTGTTCACTAAAATCGTCGCCACTTTACACATGTTCCCGACAATCGCGAACGACGTCGCGCTAATCATATCCCTTAAATGAAAAGACAAAAAGGACATCCCTAATCCAGCGACGCAACTCAACAAAATAAAGAAAACGGCTCCATACGTCCACTCCGTGTTCTCTAAAACCTGCCTTTCTCCTAACAAAATAAACATCATCAACAAAAACGGCACGGACAAAATGTTTTGGTAATACGTTTGCCCCCACGTCGTCATCGCGATCGACGAGACTAAATGTTTCACGTATATAATCTCGAAAATAGACACGACGTACCACACCACGATCCATAAATACGCTTGCACGGAAAAGTTTGAATCGATGTTCACGTACAACAAAACCCCCATCGCGATGCCAATCAAACTCCCGAAACTCTTCGCCGACGGTAAATCCCTCCCTAAGAAAACGTAATCCAAAACCGCTAAAATCAAAGGCGTCGTCGATCGTAAACATATGAACGTATCCACCGGAGCTAACTGTATGCTCTTCATGTTCGCAAATAACGTCGTCACGAACGTAAACACGACCACTAAAAACCCTTTCGCTTTTTCAACATCCACTTATCCGCCACTAACACCCTCAGTTCCGCTAAAACTCTCACCGCAACCCCAGAGGCTAAGAGCTGACAGAAAAGCAAAAAACACGGCGCTGGAACGTACGCCAGAGTGATTTTATTGATTATTAAGAGCTGCGAATTGCACAAGGAGTACCCGACGATCGCGGACACCAGTTGCACGTACGTCGGTGGTTTCTTGCTCACCGGTGATTGAGACGATGATGTTTGCGCTTTCGGCTGATGAGAATACTCCGGGATGATTTTATCCGTCGCGTCCTCGACGACTTCGCTCAACTTCACGTATTTGCGGGCATCGTTAGGAAAATCCTTCCCGCTGTTGTTGTTGTCACCATCACCTGAACTCACTAAATCGTTCAACCCGACCGAACTGCGGGTATTTTCCGTGAACGCCGACCGTATCGCGGTAAACATATCTCTTCTTATTAATCTTCGTTCCAGGGAAAAAAAGTGCAGACTTTCGCTTCAGAAAAGAGATGTTTTACGCGCAGCAAAAGCCGCAACAGCCGCCCATTAAAACGGCGACGCTTTTATTACGCGACGTGGAAAAGACGCTACAAAGAGTCGCGAACAAATATTACAACAGCGCGAACGTGAAGCCGTCTCGAGCGTTCACGGGATGGATGAAGCAAAGGAAACGAGAGTTCACGGCGAAGGATGAAACGTCGGCGTTTTTAGAACGATGCGAATACGTATGCGTCGAGAATGAAGAAGACCAACGGCGACTCCCGACCGTGAACGAGAAAAGAGCGCGAGAATTATTCGAGGACTTCAAAGAACAGAGTTCTCCTTTCGCCGTTTTGCTCGTTCCTGGATTGTGGGGGCATCATTATCCAGGATATTACGTCACCGTGAGAGATATGTTTCGTTCGATAGATATCGAGTGCGAAATATCGCGAGTAAACTCGGAAGGTTCGGTGAAGGAGAACGCGAGAACAGTTAAGGACGAAATCGAGGCGTTGTGTGAGAATAAGAATAAAGACGACGAGAAGAGAAGAAAAAGAGTTTTAGCGATGGGCCATTCGAAAGGTGGACTGGACATCGCCGCCGCGCTGGCGCTGTTTGAAACGGAGTTGGAAGACAAACTCGCGGGATTCGTGTGCGTTCAGTCGCCTTACGGGGGGTCACCAATTGCTGAAGATTTGTTGAGCAATAAGTACGTGCGATCGGGCGTTCATTTTGCGCTCGAGGCTGCGTTCGGAGAGAGCAGAAATTCAGAAGCGATTAAAAAGATGGTGAAGCCGGTGGAAGATTTAACGTATCGCGCGCGAATACGATTTCTTCGAAAACACCCGTTGCCGGAACAGTTCAGGGACAAAACGGTATGTTTCCACTCCAAAACGACCAGCAAAGATTCCGCGATGACCAACATCGCTCTGTACAGTTTATCGCAATACAACGAAGAAGGGGACGGTTTAGTCTGTCGGTCCGACGCCGAAATCCCACACACGAGAGTCGTTCGATACGACGAGGAATTCGATCACGTCGATCCCGCCTTTCCGACGTCATTTTCTGACGCGCTCGTCCGAGACCATCGCGAATTCTACGCGAAAGAAAACGAGCGAAGAATAAAACGTGGGAACAAAATGCTCCTACCCACCCCACTGGGCATCAAAGGCGCCGAGTTGACCTCTCAAGTTTTAGCCGTTCCGGGTAGAGTGAAACACGACACCGCTTCCGTCCATCTCGCGTTGGCGCATTTAGCTTTAAGCGCGCCCGCGAAGAAGAAGAAACAGAAGAAGAAGAAGGAAAGTATTCAAAACGGAGAGAGAGAGGTAGTAGTAAACGAGGACGACGCGCAACAAACCACAAAAACCACCGCAATAGAAGTCGCTTAAAATTAATGTTTGATACGCATATAGGCATAGAGCAAGCAAAAGCTAGAAAATAGAAGAAATCCCTCACTCTGAGTCACTCAGCGTTGTGTGTAAAATATTCTTATTCTCATCAATTCCTTCATAAATACACACGCACGCAGCACGAAACGACGAGAAGGAGAAGGCACAGACTTCAAAGAGGAAGACTTGAGTAAAAATGTCGAGCGAAACGGTCACGGAACTCCTCAACCGGAAGAACCAATTGGAGAACTCCTTGCAACAAACCGAAAAGCAACTCTACGACTTGGAAACGGCGTATTTATCCAACGAACACGGCGGTTCTCACGGGAGCATCTTGAAAGGGTTCGAAGTCGCCTTGTCGCAAAACAAAACGCACGCGCAAGTCGCCGCCGGAGCTGGGCATCATCGAGAACATCATCATCTCGACGGCGGTGGGGGAAACGTGACGAAGAAAAAATCCGGATCGAACGCGAGTAAAAACACGAAACCAGAGGATAGATTGTTTAGCTTATCCTCGAAAACGAGTCCGGTGCAAGCGGAGGTGGCGAAGGAGAACGAGCAGGTCAGGCTGTCGACCACCGCGAGCGGGAGGATGACGAAGAGTTATAGGAAATAGAATTACTCAATTCGGAGCTAGAGAAAAACAACGTGTAAATGTAAAAACCTGCTCTTCTGTGTATATTATATAATATTACAATTCTCTCTTTCCCTCTCTCTGTCTATCTACTGAGAAAGAGAGAGAGAGATGAAAATGCTACGTGTGCGTGTGTCTCGCGTCAGAATATATTCCTGCGTTCTTTCTCTCTCGGAAGAACAACTTTATTACATAATCTTCGCTCCGTCTGCGCCGAAAATCTCCGTCCGAATCTCCGGCATCAACGCCTCGAACGTATTCTTCACCCTCGCGTCGAGCGTGTTATCGCACGTCGTCTTCCCGTTGCTGGAAATCACCAAAACCCCCCCGACGCAACTCTTCCCATCCTTCGACATCTCCGGCGAAGGCGGTAAACTCTCTCGCAAATCCAACGTCGGGTGTAACCCGCTCACTCTCCCCGCGGCTAACGCGATGGCTTCTTTACACACGCTCTCGTCTTGTTTCCGACATCTTACGATGCACTGGAAGTCTTGTAATTTCTTCGCGCCTTGCGCGATTAACCCCGCCAGAAGTTGTTTATATTGCGGCGATTTCGAAACCTCCCCGAGTTTCGCTCTCGACGCGTTCAACAACTCCTCCATCATCTGATCTCTCGCCACGAGCACTTTAATCCTCGCCACGTTCCCAGTCGTCGACCGTTCGATTTTCTTCTTCACCGAGACCAAAGATTCTTTCCTCTCGTACTCTCGCTTGATTTTTTGCTTCTCGAGTTCCACCATTTGGAGTTTTTCGATGTTGAACTCCTCCTCGGCGGCGACTCGGATTTCGTTCGCTTTTTCCTCGGCTTCTTGCTTGATGAATTCAACCATCTGGTTGATTTGCTTTTGGACCTCCTGGTCGTCCATTCTTTCTTTTCTGCGAGTCTTTAAGTCGCACCAAAAAGTGTCAAAAAGAGAGTTTAGGAGTCGTTTTCAGCGAACGAGCAAAAAGTGCGAATAGAACACTACACGGAAAGTGTTTTTGTCGTTTTCTCGCGCTGTGATGCGTGAAGATGATCTCGTGTTTTTCGTCTCTTTTATCCATCAAAAACTCTTCTCTTTTTGTCTGTCTGTCCCTTTTTGAACGCGAGAGTGAGATTTTTTAGGAAACGCGCGTCGTCGTCATCGGGTACGTTTTATGACGATGCTTTTCGAAGAGAGGGACGAGAGGATCAGTGATGGTGATATAGACGGTTTTGATGATGAGTACTAACTGCTTTTCGTAATAACCGGTAATAAAGGTATTACTCTTTTTATATCCTATTATTATATTTTTACGCGTCGTCGCGGAAGAATTTTGTTGGTAGTGTTGTTCATGTTACCAAACTTGGTCGCCGAAGTACTTCAACGCCGGGACGCCTCGAATTTCCAGATCGAACATCGGCGCCTCGATGCGTTTTAAGGTTTTGAGACCAGCGTCGGTGTCTAACATTTCCATCGCTTTTCGTTGGTCTTTTTCCTTCATTCGGACGAAAGAGACCGCTCTTTTAGAAGCCGAGGCTAAGCGTTCGCTTTCGGAGATTAACGTTTGGACGTCGGCGTCTTTGCTCGTTTCGTCGGTACTCGTTTTCAATTTTTCCGCAGCCGCGTTGCAGGCATCCGCGGCGTCTTGGAAATCGGCGACGTCGACGTTTAAGATTTGGTTGATGACGATTTTCGTGCACGGCACCGTTTCGTCTCTCAAAGATTTCAACAGTCGACCGCTTTCGCTCATGCCTAAAACGGTCGGGATAGTCGCGATGACAAACTCCGTCGTCTCTTTATTCCGGAACAAATCTTTCACCTCTTGTAAACGCTTCTTCAAATTTTCCAACTTTTCCACCGCCGCGTCTTGATTTTGGTTCTCCTGACCAAACAAACCTTTCACCATATCACCGGCGCTGGTTAATTTCTGTCTCAAACGAACAATCTTCCCGATTGATTTATCCAAGAACTCCGGCAACGATAACAATCTCAACGTGTGCCCGGTCGGCGCCGTGTCGAAGACGATCCTCGTAAACTTCGCGTACTTCTCATCCTTGGTAAACTGCACAACCTTTGCAATAGCAATCGCTTCGTCCAACCCGGGAGGAGGCGTATCCAACAACTCCCCTAACTTTAAATCCTGCAACGAATCCGAAATGCCGCTCAACCCAACGCTCCCCATAAAATCGCTCGCGCCTTTGGTAAAATCCGCGCTCTTTGAAAACTCCGAAAACTCACTCTTCGCTTGCGACGTGTCGATTTCCATCGCCCAAAGCATCCCGTCCGTACCTTCGACGGCGACGGGAACCCCGGACGAGACGTCCTGCGCCAAAGAATCGCTCAAAGAATGCGCCGGATCGGTCGAGACGATTAACGTCGGGTGTTGCCCAGAAGTTGCAAACTTCACCGCCAAGGAGGCGGACAACGACGTCTTCCCGACGCCTCCTTTCCCTCCGACGAGGTAATATTTCCGCGTTCGAATCGAAGACATTTCCTCGAAAACATCAGTAGAACCACCATTTGCATCCGCAGCAGCATTCGCGATACTACTGCGCCTTCCTCTCTTATTATTCCCACTACTCAAAACGAATGCTCGTCGTCGCGTCGGTAAAGTTGTTGTTGTCGTCGTTCTTTTTCTCCGCGTCGTCGCAGAAAAATCACAATAATAATAATAATAATCAGCGTTATTAAAGTCATCTTTGCTTCTTCGCCTCGTCATCATCCTCTCGTTCGTGTTTTTGGCGGCATTCCTCAAAGCCGCCGGGGGGGCAAACCTTCTCTTCCTCCTTCCTCCTCCTCCCGACAAAAACGACGAACTCGAAGGCGCAGAAGAAGAAGACAAAGAAGCGCAGCAGGAGTCGCGCGACCTCATTCTCTGCCGCGTATTGGCGAAGAAAAACACGGGAGAAGAAGACAAAGACGAGGACATTATTTTGTGTTTGCGTTACTACCAATGCGTTCTCTTTTTTTAACGATGTTTTTGTCGTTCGATGACGACGACGACGAAAAGGAGGATATTTTTTGTAAAAACAACAGATGGAAAAAAGTGAACACAGAGCGAGTGAAAAAAAGCTTTCTGTTTGCCCTTTTTTATCCTAAACTTTTTGTTTGTCTTGTTGTTTCGACACTCATCACTTTTTTTTGTCCACTCTGGCTTTTTATTCGGAATTAAAGAGAGAAAGAATAGGGACGTTTTTATAGACACACACGCACGCACAGAATTAAGTCTTCTCACAGGAGAGCTTCTTCAGAGAGAGAGAGAGAGAAAAAAAGATCATCATGGGGAAGAAAGAGGTACGCTTTGTTTCGTTTCGATATACAACAGAAGAAAAGGAAGCGTAGAAAGAAGACTTTTGCACTGCGCGAGATGATGATGAGAAAAGCTCATTTTTTTTTAACCTACTCTTTCCCTTTCCGGGGGGGGCACCCTTTTTTTGAGAGGATGACGATGTGTCGCGCGTCGAGAACGACAACAACAACAACGACAACAACAACACTTTGCTCTTCGTTGCAAAGAGAGAGAGTTCGTCGGGGTTCGCCTCCTAAAAAAGAATTCTTTCCCTTCGTTTTAAAATCGTTCTTACTCAAAGAGAAACTCACAAAAAGCGTTCGTCGTTCGTTTTATCTTCTTCTTTCCAACAACACTTTATTCCACCAAACAAAAACAGAAGCAAAAAATGAACAAACGAGAAGAGGATAAAGCGCAGAGGTCGGAGGAGTCGCGAGATTCCAAAGAAGGCTCGATGTCGCCGATAGACTTGTCCAAATTTACGGACGAAGAGTACATCGCACCACCACATCACAAAGAAGAGGTACACAACGATCACATTCATCAACACGGCGGCGAACAGCCGCAGGCGTCGGAGGACGCGATGGATTGGTTGGATCAGGCGACGAATACGACGCATTATTTCGCCGACCCTTTGGATACGTTTATGCAAAATTTTCAAAACGCCAACGCGGGTGCGGGCGGGAGCTCGGAAGATGCAGACTACGGAGGCGTGCAAGCGCACGAGACGCACTTTTCTTTAGATTCGAGGATATTTGAGAACGATTCGCAGCCTGAAACGAGCGGGGTGCACGTGGACGCGTTTAACTTTGAGGCGAGCGGGCCAGCCGGGAGAAGGCAACACAACGCAGATGTGGTAGCCGCGAATACGACGAATAAGCACGGATCGTTAGCGTCGTCGTCGGCGGTGAGCAGAGGTGGAAGTGGTGGCAGCACGAAGGCGACGACGTCGGCGAAGAAACCGAGTTCGTCATCGTCCAAGAGTAAATCGTCGAACAAGAGCAACAACAACAACAACAACAACAACAGCGACAACAGCGACAGGAACATCAACAAAAATTACAACTCATCATCAGTGCAAAGAAGCACATCGTTTACGAAACCACGAAAGACGAGTTCTTTTAAGAAATCGAATTTAAGTGGAGTAAAGAAAGCGAGTTCGCACGTCGATTTGACGAGTGCGTTTACCGACTTGGAGCAAGGCATGATGCATTTGAACTCCAATCAAATCCAACCGGGCGTGATGCGTCGCATCCCCTCGGAGCTTCGCATGCAGCAACTCGCGCGATATCGCGAAAAGAGAGCGAGACGTAGATTAGGCCACAAAAAAATTCGATACGAGTGCCGCAAGACGCTCGCAGATAACCGACCGAGGTTCAAAGGTCGGTTTGCTAAGATTATACCGACCGTGGCTTCGGAAGGCGACTTGTCGACGATGTCGGCGCCAGAACCCGGCGAAGGCGTGGCAGCCATGAACGACGTCTTAGACTCCATGGAAGCAAAAAGCAAAGGTCCTGGAGATGAGCTCACTAAAACCGAACAACAGACGAAGAAAGAAAATGTGATTAAGAACGCAAACGAAAAAGCAGCGGCGGCGACGAGAAAAACGAGGGCGGAAACCGCGGCCGCCGCGGCGTCGAAGAAAACCAGAGCAAACTCAAACTCTAAAGGTTCAGAGGAAACTAACGATAGCGAAACCGCCGAGAGCGATTTGTTTTCTATTGAGATACCAAAGAGAACGCGAGCTATGCGAAGATTGCAATCGAACGCGAGAGGTTTGCGAGCTTCGCAATCCGAAGTTTCTCTCGTCAAACTGGTTGAATCCTAACGAGAAGAGATTTCACCACTACGTGTTTGTAGATAGAAAGAGAGGAAAGACAGAGAGGGAGAGACAAAAGCTAGATTCGATAAAACTAGTAGCGAGTACACAGTTCATACTAGATAGTCAAGGAGACGGGCGCAGATTGTTGTATCATATAAGAGAGAGAAGTCGCGAGCGGAGGAAAGATATAGTCAAACATTGTTTTCATCTGTACAAATATTAATAACCAACGAAAGTAAAAATATAATATTGAAAGAACAGTGGTAAAGTATTGCTGCATGCGTCACACGCACTGTGGCACGTTCTCGCTTCCCTCGTTAGTTCATCTTTCGTCGCTCACTTCATTTTGTAAAGCAATACGAGTTGACACTTTTTTAGTTACGCCGGGCCGCTGCTGCTTCCTGGAGGCGAAGTGAAGTTTGTGCCTTCATAATAGTATTGCTGTTGCTGTTGCTGCTCTTTATAACCAAATTGATATTGTTGTTGCAGCTGATGATGTTGCTGCTGCTGATGCTGCAGCGCATGAATATATTGCTGAGATACGTAAGGGTATTGATGTTGTTGTGGATAAAACGTTGGTGGCGGCGTATAGTGAGAGAACATCGGCCCCGAAGGAGACGTCCTTGGAGTGTAATATTTGTCCGCCGCATACTCGTACTCTTCATAGCTGGAAAATTGACCACCACCAGTGCCAGTACCACCACTAACACCACCAACATTACCACCTTTACCACCACTCGATTTAGACGGACTTCTCGATTTAGGTCGTAAACGCGTTATATCTTCGTCGTGCGGTAACAAGTGCGCGGGACGACTCACTCTTTGAGGACTGCTCTGCGGACTTGAGCCACTTTTATGTCGATACGTGTACGTTTGACGCTCTCTTTGCACTTGTTGTTGCTGCTGTTGTTGATATTGTGGCGTCATGGACGACTGCGGCGATTGATACTGAGTGTATTGATTGTATTGCTGTTGTTGTTGCATCATCGCTCGGTTCGCCCGTCTTTGATATTGCGCCTCGAATTTCCCGCTTACCCTCGTTCCCTCAAACGCTTTTCTGTACGTGATTGGATTGTGCGTCGTTCTGTACACGTTTTCGCTGACCGTGACCCAACCAGGGCGGAGTAGTTGACTGTCTCCGAACAAGTTCAAACGTCTCAACCCTTGGACAAAGCGTTCCGCGATGGCGTAAATCTGATCTGGTTTTTGATTTCCTTGCAGAGGCGGCGAAATGATAACGTCAGCGTCTACGTTCGCGTGAATCAATTGCGCTTCTTTACGCGTGACTTTTGCTTTTGCTGCAATCATGCAGTGCTCTTTATGCAAAGTGAACGGGAATTCTTCCTCGTTCATTCCTTCTCCATCTTCTGAAAGCGTCGATAAGTGCGACATCGTCGACGCGATAGACGTAGACGTCCTCGATCGAAACGAAGAAGGAGACGAAGAAGAAGACGCCGATGATGGAGTCGATGGGGTACTTGGAGATGATGGCGACATCGAAGAAGAAGATGGAGAAGCATACGGAGGAGTTCCTACTGCTCCGACGCTCCCAGAAGCAACACTTCTCCTCGAGGCTGACGACGAAGCCGGAGACGAAGAAGGCGTCAGCGACGACTCGGTCCTATCCAATCCTGTCTTGACCCAGACAATCTCCTCCGCGCATCGACGAAATTTCCATGCTTTCATAATCTTCAACGCGTTGTCGTGCATTCTTCCATCTCCTTCCCCAATCCACAAGAATACGAACGCCTTATCCGAAGTTACTGCGTTTAAATCCAGCCTCGCTACGTCTCGCCAATTCATTTTCGACCAATCGGGATTAATGACCACCACATCAAACGTCCCTAAATTCTCACTCGTCAACTCGCACGTCTTCGCACTCTCTATCTTTACGCTCAGCGGCACGTGCGCGTGCGCGTTAATCAGCTCGCTCTTCAAATCTACCAGTTTTTGCAAAGCAGGCGTCGGGATGCCTTGCGGATCGATGATAAAGTTCTGCGGTCGTTCTCCCGTGACCACGTAGTGGGACGAGTAATCTAACGACCAGTGCTGATTGGGAGGTTTCGGCGTATTTGGCGGCGGTTGCATGTGTTGCGCGACTTCAACGTGTTGCTCCTTCCCTCCTTCCCTTCCGTGCTGTTGCTGTTGGTGACGATACGAATGACCACCCATCATCATCGATTGAGAAGAAGAAGAAGACGCGGGCGAAGCGGACAAGCGCATATCGCCAAACGACATCGCCGCCGCCGCGGCCGCCATCGATGCCGCGTAGTGATGCGCGTTTTCGTGATGCTGCGTCAAAGTTAAGTTCGCCGGTAAAGACGTCGGCAGCGGTGGAGGTAACGGCGGCGGCGGTGACGGAGGCATCGGTGGAGGTGACGGTAAAGGCGGAGGAGGAGGCACGTACATTTTTACTTCTTTCTCTTCTTCTTCTTCTTCAAGTCTCGGGGAAGGT
>Ga0209306_1001210_pt1 | contig 12683 bp, 8 predicted proteins | sample COGITO_mtgs_1103_3_FD_184793 | JGI IMG/M metagenome (GOLD analysis project Ga0209306, IMG submission 184793) | Pelagic marine microbial communities from North Sea - COGITO_mtgs_110328 (SPAdes) (version 2) | ecosystem: Environmental > Aquatic > Marine > Epipelagic ... | reverse complement strand
AGGTATCTCCAATCCACCGACGGTATTACGGTATCGTAGTGTCGTTCGCATTCCCACATGCCGTTCATTTCGTTCTGGCGCATCTTCTTTTGACACTTGCGTCCGTCGTGATCCATAGGGCAGGCGGGATACATCGGCCCATTGTCGCTGTTGTGAATGTACGTGATCGAACCCCTGCAAACGACCCAGAATGCATTGCTGCACCCACCGTTCGCGGCTTCGTTTTCGATTTGTCGAATGGTGGCAAATCTGTCGCCTCTTCCGCCGACGGCGCCAGCTCCGCCCATGCCGCCGGAAAGGACTTGTACGTCCTCCGTCTTTCCGCCAGCGTCGTACCACGATCGCAATTGTCCCGCTTTCGGATGATCTGGATTCACATCCATGACAGTGTTGTTTCTGATGGACAAGTTCTTCCCGTTAAACTCGCCGACGCACGCGCGCTTGCACGCCAAGATTGGGTGCTGGTTCTCGAAGAGCATCGTCTCGAGCTTTTGACCGAGACCGTCGGCGTGTTCGCCCCACAACGTCAACTCCACTTCCGCGCTGGAATCGTCGCGAAGCTTGATCGAACGCTTCGCTTTCTCGCCACCCGTTCGAAGCATTTGCATCGAAATCGGACTTACTTCGTGAACGACACCCATGACATCGATGGAGGTATCCTTCATCAACGTCTCGATTTCTTTGATGTTGCGGAAGTTGTATTGCACCTTTGGGATTTTCATCGCACCCTGGGCGTTCTCCGGCAACGGTTGGACGACTGTGTTGTGGTCCAACTTCATCTCGTACGCACCGATCGCATATCTCGGGTTTCGAGACGCCGTTAACGTTGCCTTTGAAATCTCGTACACCCCGTATTGTTGCATCTTCTCCGCCAAGTTCAACGCGCAGTCGCCAAAGCACACGACTTTCATTTCGCTGCCTTCCGCATCGACCACGTCAAAGCCGAGAACTTTCCCTTCGCCTTTGGCGTTGTGCCACGTGCGCACTTCAATCGGCGTCGTCACGCGAACGCACACGGACCAGCCTTGTTGGTACGGGTTCAAAGCTTGTAAAGGCGTATAATTCGTCGCGCCGCCGTATTGGGTGCCTACTTTCCCGGTTGGACCACCGCCTCCGGCGCGATTACCACCGTAACTGCTCCCGTAGCCCATATCGTTTTGTTTCGCGCCCATAGAATCGTACCCGTTGCCGCCTGCGCCGTTTTGGTTTCCGCCACCATGACCACCGGCGCCTCCGCCGTAGGGATTTTGTTGTTGTTGTTGCCCGTACGCGCCGTGTCCGTACCCGCCCCCGCCGGTACTCTGATACCCGACGTTACTCTGCCCAAACGGCTGCGCCGCGAACGGCTGCGGCGGATTCCCACCACCAATCGTCTGCTTCTTCGCGTAATTCTGCGGGTTCCCCATGATCGATTGCTCTTGAACGAGAACTTCCAACTGCGTGATAATCGGCATCACCTTGTCCCCGACCATGTTGTACATGACGTCCAAGACGCGCACGACGGTGTACTTTCGCAGTTGCTCTGTTTTTCACAAACGTATTCAAAGAAAAGAGAGAAAGTGTGAGTCTCCGACAAAAGGCGCATTTGAAGTGGTCCTTGCGTAAAAGGATAAAGATAAGAGAGAGGAAGAGGAAAACCAAACGCTTCTCTATCGTCGAGACGAAAAGAGGATTTCGCTCGAGGAGGCACCCCCCCTGTGTTGTTTGAAAAACATACCTGAAACGATCAACGGATTCAACTTTGGCGAGCACATCGCTTGAGAATACGAGGCGCCATCGCTGTAATAGTAATAATAATAATAATAATAATAAGAGTCGCACAAAAAAGAAGGTCAGCGAATGATGTCGCGTGTTCTCTCGCGCGCATCTCTTTAAAGCAGAAGAAGAAGACGAAGAAGAATCGTCTCTCAAGCCGCTCGAGAAGAACGAAGCGACGGAGTGAAAGAAAAGAAATTCAAAAAGTGCCCAGATTTGAGATGCGATGATTTCCAAACAAAAAACATACCTGATCATGACCCTGTATCTCGTGTTCTCCGCCGATTCCGGTTCGCCGGTCGTGTTCTTAATCTTGCGGATGTCTGCGCGCGATAGAGAAAGAGTGATGATGTGTGAGTAAACGGAAAAGAAGAGCGGAGAAACATCAAAAATTGAATCTCGCACGATTCTTTTGTATTCAAAAATTCGATCTCTCTCGCGCAAAGAATGAATCGATTCTTTCGAAGAAGAAGAATAGAAAGCAAGAGTATCGTTTAATAATAAAAAAACGTAAACAAAACAATTACCTGCTATTTGTAGCACCGGTTGAAACGCCGAAGGATCCGGTCGCTCTTCCAGCATTCGCGCGAGAGCGTTTGCCGTTAATGAGGGTGATGCTGCCACCATGATAATTCTTCTTCGTCGTCTGTTTCTTTCAACTCTGACGTTTTTTTGTTTTTCGAGTGAAAATTTTTTCTTTCTTTCTTCGCAAATTTTTAAAACCCTAAATAGGTATTCATGGAGTTTTTGGTTCAGACGACGAACACCTCGCACACAAAAACAGCGCACGACGAAAAGATATATAATAAATGTTGAGCGGCGTTTCGGCGCGTTCTTCTTCTTTAAAGTCTCTCCCTTTTAAAACGATTTCGAGAAGGAGTTCTTCGTTTTTAGCGTCGTCGTCGTCGAAGAATTCGTCGTCGTTCTCTTTGTGTTCTTCTTCTTCTTGTTGGAATAACAACTGGGACGAACAAAGAAGGACGACATTTACGTCATCGATATCTAAAGAAGTCGAGAGGATTAGGAGTCGCGCAAAAGCGAGCGACATCAGCAGCAGCTCTGGCACGACGAGTCGCACTGAAGAGAAGACACCCCCACCCGCTCAAACGAAAAAAGATTTATTCCGATTTAACTACGAACACGACATACGCGAAACGGAGACGATGTTACCTTTCAACGCGGATAAATACGGAGGCGTGGTGGTGAACAGCGACGAGTACGATTACAAAACGGACGAGGAATTCACGCTCGCGTTAGACGAGAGCTTAGAATCGTGGAAAGAATCAAACATACGCGGGTGTTGGGTGAAAGTGCCAATCGCAAACGCGAGTTACGTGCCGATTGTCGTCTCGAGAGGGTTTCATTTTCATCACGCGGAGAAGGAGTACGTGATGTTGACGAAGTGGTTGCCGGAGAACGAGGAGAACAAGTTACCGGCGGCGGCAACGCATCACGTCGGGATTGGCGCTTTTGTGACTCGAATAAATCCAACAGATGAGAATAAGCGAGACGTGTTGATGGTGCAAGAATTGAGAGGTCCGGCGGCTGGGAGAGATTTGTGGAAGTTACCCACGGGTCTCTTGGACGTCGGCGAAGACGTTCCGGAAGCGGCGGTGAGAGAAGTGATGGAAGAAACCGGCGTGAAGGCTGAGTTTGTGAGCATATTGAGCGCGAGACACTCGCACGGCACGCACTTTGGGCGAAGCGACATGTTCTTCGTCGTCGCGTTGAGAGCGTTGAGCGACGAGTTGATTCGATGCCCGAAAGAAATCGAGAAAGTCGAGTGGAAAGATTTAGAGTTTTTCGCGAACAATCCGAAAGTCCAAGAAGGCACCGCCATGTGGGCGCTCAACAAAAAGTGCTACGAGTTCGCGCAAGGGAAAATGACCGGAATGCAGAGCGATTTTTACCCAGCCGGAATGAATCGGCCGAAACCGGTCCGAGTGTATTTCGGCGAGGAGAAGAGCGGCGGCAGTAAACTCTGATGATGATATGTCGCTTTATTTATACTTACAAGCGCGCTTTATTTTTTATATCTTTAAAACGTAGATGTCATTCGCCGTGTTGTTATTATAGTAGATACAAAGATATAGTAGCAGAGAGGTGTTCGTACGTTCGTGCGTTTCTTTTTGGTTCCGCGTGCCTTCACTTTTGACTCCTCCGCGTAACCGAGCGAAACGTGTACGTTTAGTACGTTTTGTACCTCTTTTTCTTGTCGGACCAAAACCTCATTAATTTTGTTAAAGTAATGCACGCGTTTATGACAACAACAACAATAACAACAACACCTATTTTACGCCGGCGAGAACACCACGCGTGTTGCTCTTCGTCATCCTCGCGAAGAGTTCATTTCGGCGCTCTCGCGTCGTCGTCGTCGTCTTTAAGTAACAACAACAACAATTACAATTTGGTTAACGGGGAAATCAAAACACAACGAAGCGAATGTTTCTCGTGCAAAGCGCGGATATCCTCGTCCTCGAACATTACTTTGCGATTACTCCCTTCTTCGTCGCGTAGTAAAAGTGCGAGAAGAGACGTTTCAGTCGCCGCCAGATGGCGGTTTTGGCGGAAAACAACCAAAGAAGAAGAAGATTCCCCGTGGTGGCTGATGGATGAAAAAGCGATGAAACGGTTCACGGACGAAGGGAAAGAGGACGTGTTTCGCTTACGCACGACAAACTTACCCGGGATGTCGGAGGATAAGATGACGCCAGAAGGCGCGGCGGCTGGAGCGTTATTGTTAGGTTTAGCCGTGTGGGCGTTTGTGATCATATTGAAGTTGTTGGCGTTAGTTTGGGGGATCTTATACGCCGGGGTGAAGTATTCGGCGATTGCGGCGGTGCTCGTGTTGCTCGGGATCGCGGCGCTGTGATTTTTTAAGATCTGTTTTATCATGTGTAGATGTATAGTAGTGATTTGTAGTAGAGGTATGTAGAAAAAACGTGCACGTATTGTCTCTATCAACCATTACTTTGTAGAATCTTGGAAGGCGCGACGGCGTGGAATGGCGCGAAGGGGATAGGCAAGCCGATGCCGGATGGGTCGTTTTCTGGAACGTACGCGTTTATGCGTCGGTGGCCGTGTGTTTGTTGATGTTGTTGTTTTCGCGGTGTTATTGGTGTTATCGTTATCTGATCTGGGCTCTTTTTCTCTTGCTCTTTTCTTTCCTTCGTCTCTCTCAACTCTTCTCGAAGCGTTTCAACCTCGCGTTCGTTCGCCACGCGACACGCTTTGCTAAAGCCCAACTCCGCAGTCGTGGCTATTGTTTTGCGCGTCATCTCTCGTATGCCTCGGTTTGTCGCGTGCATGGCTCGAGCAACTTTCGTTCGTGCAAACAGCGTATCCGCGTCCGCTTTTTGAAAGCGATGGATCTCGGCGTCCAACGCTTGGAGGATTTCAAAGAGAAGTTTCCTTCGACGTTCGACGCGCGCCAGCCGCGTTTCCGTTTCGGCTGTTTTGGCGACCGCTTCGTTCACTTCCGCAGCAAGCGAAGGAACGAGCCGAGCGCTCGTGGTACTTTCATCTTTCTCGTCGTTGTTCATCAGATTGTCCTTTTTGTTGTTGTTGTTGTTATTGTTGTTGTTCTTCTTCTTCTTTTCGCCGTGGTCGTCATAATACAGGTCGTCCTCTCGAGTTTCGTGAAGCGACGTCAAGAAGGAAGAAAATATGTTTGGCGACAATTTCTTCACGCGTTTCTCTCTGTTTGGATCCTCTAAAAGCCTCGACACTTGACGATAGTTTCGTTTTTCGCTTCTCAAAGCTCTTCGTAACGCAACGAGAGTGTTCTTCAATCTGGGCACCCTTTCGCTCTTCGTCGCTCGAGCCGCTCGTTTCGTTCGTTTCACGTCCGCGACTTTGTTTGAAAGCCGTTGTGTCTCGATTTCACGATCACGAATGAGCGCGTCGATTTCGATGGATTTGTTTTCGGTCGCGTCGCTGAGATTCAAGGCGTTTTCGAGTTCGTCCTCGACGTCGATGAGTTCGTTCGCGGCGCTTTCTTTCAAAAGTACGATTCGGTCCTTGTCTTCGCGTTCCGATGAAGCCAATTTTTTCGAACGTTCGAGCGCGTGTAAGTGTCTTTGCATCGCAGTTTTAGCTAAATTTATTCTTCGAGTGGCGGTTTCAAGTTCGCGGATGGACGCGTTGACTTCGCGCGTTTTCTCGTCCAACGCTGGCTTTTCGCGTTGGCGTATCTTCGCTTTCGCTTCTTCGCATTTTCTTTCCACATCGTTCAACGTTTTCAAAGACTCGTTTTCGCGCGTTTCCGAATCTACAGAGAATGACTTTTCTTTAGTGGTTTCACTCTGTGCTACATGTATCTTGTGTCGGATGTTCTCTCGCGTCTCGTGTAGCGCACTCACAAATTTTTCCATGGCGCTTAAACGCACGAGCGCTTTCGATCGCGCCGCGGCGAGCTCCGAGACCGTCGTATTTTTAACTCTCACTTCACTTTCGATAAACTGCAACGAGTCTCGGACTTTTTCGACGTCTCTCTTGGCATACGAAGCGTTTTTGTTCATTTTCAATTCAATTTTTCTCAGTTGCTCGACCGTTCTCGAGCTCTCTACGATTTCCTCCTCCAACTCGCGAATCTCTTCTCGTTTGTGCGCGTCCACGGATTCGCTCTCCTCGCTTTTTGCCATCCACGTTTTGCTTTGCTCTCTCGCCTCGTCCGTCTTCGTTTTCTGCTCTTCGCGTTCTTTAGTCAATCGTTTCAGTACTTCCTCTCTTTCTTTCTTTTCTTCTTCGACCGTTCGTATTTTAGCTATTAAAACGTCTCGAATCGTTTCCGCGAGCGCGTCGGTTTCTCGATAGGTTTGTTTCAGTTTTCGTAACACTTTCAATTTCGATCCATCTTCGCGTTGACACGCGCGCAAAACAGACTTCTCGATATCTTTAGCTTCCTCAAAGAGCAATTGCACGTCGCCCTCGTTCCTTTGCGTGGCCAATCGAAGATTCTTCTTCTCCTCTTCTTTTCGAGACGATTCGAAATCGAACCGGTGTTTCGCCTCGGACAGTCGCGAAGACGCGGCGTCGTACTCCGACTCAATCGCGTTTAGTTTGCGCGTTTGAGACAGCTCCACATCTTTCAAATCTTTCACAGCTGTGGAGAACTGTTTCAATTCAGCACTATCTAACGTCTCCAATCGCGCCTTTTCTCCTCGCAAAATCTCTGTCGTCTCGTCCAATTTTTTCCTCGCGTGCGCCGGCGCCAGCATCGATTCGGCGCAAACTTTCTTACACTCGGGCAACACCACCGATTCCGTCTCGTTCGTTTCTTCTTCCCGCTGTTCCGCGTTTCCTGTTTCTCTCTTTAGCTCGCATCTTAAATCTTTAATCCGTCGCATCGCCGCCTCGGATTCATCTCGAATTTGCGAAATCTCCTCCTCCAAACTCGACTTCACGGGAATCAACGCTTCCAGTCGCTGCTTCTCCGCGTCCTCGAACGCTTTCAATTTGATTCGTTTTTCGCGCTCCAGTTCGCTCACTCTCGACTCCACTTTCTCTTTCATCGCGCGTGCTCTTCTCGCGTGCTTTTTTGCGCTCTCGATCGCCTGTTCGCAACATTTCGTTCTTCTTAGTATTCCGTCCTCGTTTTCCTCCTCCTCTTGGTCTTCTTCTTCCCCTAAAACTTTCATCGCTTCGTTCCTACTCTCCATCGCTTTCGCGCGTTTCTTCAACCGTCTCTTCGTTCTTTTTGACCGTGCGGTTGCTTTTCGCAACGCGCGTAACGCTTCGCGCAGTATCGTCGTCGTCGTGCTCGTCTTGTCCTCCTCCTCCTCGGCATGCTTCTTCTTCCTCTTCGTCTTCTCTTTGTCCTCTCCGAGAGAAAAAGCCATCGCTTCCAGGTGTTCGAAATTTTTTTCCTTTGAAGTCTCGTCGTCTTCATCGTCGCTCTCCAAATCGTCGTCGGAGGAGGAAGAGGAGGATTCGAAGGACTCGTCGTCGTCGTACTCGTCCTCGTCGTCGTAATCGTACTCGTCAAAGCGCGTCGCGAACATTTCTTTTTTTGGTCGTATTTTTTCCCGGAACGAGTCTTTGGTGAAAAATATTATAAAAATAGAAACAAGAAGAGGGGTGGGCTGCGAGGAAATTTATTAAGAGCAAACGAAGGGTACATCTCTCTTTCTTTCTCTCTCTCTCTCTCTCTGTGTGTGTATGTGTGTGTGTGTTTATCTCTTATCAATCTAGTACATCTCTCTTTCTCTCTCTGTGTGTGTGTCTTTGTCTGTGTGTGTGTGTTTATCTCTTATCAATCTATTTACCTTCTCAGTCGCTTTTCTACTACTGGATTATACAACCTCGTAGACTTGGAAGCTCTCCTCGTCATAGACGCCCGAGAAACCAAGCGTATTGTTCATCCGTTGGTTCTGGGCACCCTTTTTCTTGCAAGTAGTATAAGCACTCGTGGTGCTCTTTGTAACGAGTGAAAGCGATGAATCGCCAGTCGTTAAGAGGCACTTTCGCCTCTTCGATTAAGTATTTGAGGCAATCGAGTTTGCCGTACATTGTAGCGGTTGCCACACAGTCGAGCTTTAATGCATCAGATATCTTTCGTTCTTCAACGAAATATTTAAAGATGTTTACGCGACCATTTAGTGCTATAATTTGTACCACTTCTTCTTCCGTCTCTCGCGAAGGTTTCACTTTGTCGAAAAGAAACCGAAGACAGTCGAGGTGTCCTTCATTAACAGCTCGAGTACACGCCTCTTTTTCATCATACGGACCATCATTGTCAAAGCAATACTTCAGCATCTCGAGATTACCTTTATGTGCTGCCATAGTAATCGTCTCTTCATCCCACTCGCAATGTTTCACTTCTCTCGCCCACTTGAGAAACTCGAGTTTGTTCGTTCCAGCAACTTCCGAGCAAAACCAGGCTTGATCTAGCACTCTTCCATCTCTATCTTCCTCTCCCCAGGGCCAGTGATTCCACGCGAATTCCAGCGTCGAAATGGATGTAAATTCGTAAAGAACCCAACGTAATTCCGATACATTTACCCCGGCGTACGCAAGCACACCCCGACTCTCTGTATTCACCAGTGAAAAGAAACACCGATCCGTCTCGTTCAATTTCGGAAGCACATGCGAGACAAACACATCCTTGTAATGCAACACCAATCCCGTCCACAACTTGGTCGGTCCAAGCTTTAAACGCTCCATTTCCGCGGCGAGATCTTCTTTCTCCTTCTTCTTCTTCCTCTTCTGCGCGCCGGAGAGTTGTTTCTTCTTCTTCTTCTTACCGTCGTCCATATTTCTTTTTTTTCTCGCGCGAAAAAAAATGTGCGGTCGCGAGAAAAAAGAAGAAAAGAAGAAAAGAAAGAATTTAATTTTCGACAAAAAACAACTTCTCCTCCGACTCTCCCCTTTGGGTCGTCTCGCTTCTCGACGTTCCTCCAAACGCACACCGCGCAATACTCGAGTTTTGGTCCGCTTGCTTCAAATCAGGTCACTCGTTTAGTAGAGGTCTCTCTTCCTCCTCTCAAAGTACGCATTATAAAATTGGAGAAAGAATGCCAAAGGCAAAACCCAACAACAACAACAAAAAGTCATCACAACAACCTGACCCCATTGGGGATGATCTCGGTGCGTTGGAAGACATCTCCCCGCAAATCGCTTTACAAAAATGGTCCTCCGACGTCGTGAATCGTCTCGGGGTGTCGTCCACCTCGCTATTTCACCCAGACGCGAGCGGCGATTTTGATGTGCAGTTGGAGAAATTAATTACCAAGAACCGAGAGAACAACAACAACAACAACAACAACAACAACGATGCTTTGAAAAGGAGCAAGTCGAACACGTCGAGCAGTCAATCGAAATCGCCGGGGTTATCCTCCGGAGATCCGATTAAATCGGGAGATTTAGCGCACCTTGGGTTTCCTTTTGACGGCCAAATTGGGAAGGATGAGCTGAAGGAGAGTTTGCGAGAGGCGTTTCGGGAGATGTCGGACGTGAAGGTGAAACCGATGAACGATGATAACGCGAAGAAGAAGAAGACGAAAACTAAGATGACATCAACAGCGACGACGGCGAGGAAAAGTGGGGGCGACGTGGCGAGCCTCGACGACGCGTGGGCGAAGATTAACAGCGGGAAGAAGAGAGGGAACGACAACGACGCCAACGGTAGAGGGAAGGATGAAACGACGTTGGAAGACGTGATGATGGACGTGGTGATGGCAAATAACGCGAAGAAGATCGGTAATGGTAATGTAAAAAGAACGGCTACGGCGTCTTTGATTATGGCGCAAAAATCTTTGTTCTCGGCTGGCGCGCAGGACCTCGCGAATACGTTAGGGGTGGCGCACACGCAGAACGCGTCGTCCATGGAGCAAATGGTCAACGAGGCAAACTTGACTTCGTACGATACGGAAATGGCGAAGATGTTGAGTACGTTTGGAAGTGGCAGTGGTAGTGGTGGCAACGCTTTCGATCAGCACGCGAAGAGGACGAGTTATAATCAAGCGCTCGAGAAGGAGATGGACAAGAAAAAAGAGAATAAGAAACCGCTTCCTACTCCATCGAAGAGAAAGCAAAAGGACGACGGAGACGATGATGCCGCCAAAAAACAGAAACGCAACAAAGATTCAGAAGAAGCGAATATGAAGAAACGTAAAGTGTCGAAAACCAACGTTCCGCGCGTGGAAATCGACAACACCCAAATCGTCGAGTTGACCAAAGAGAACAAAAATTTAATCGTCACGCCGGGCGGCATCAAAGACGCTCTTCCCCCGCGGAAAAAAGGCCGTCGTCCGAATAACCCAACCGTCGTGGAAACCGAAGAAGAGACGAAACTACGAGCGGAGGAGCGCGTGTATAAAAACAGACAATCTGCGGCTCGGTCAAGAGCGAGAAAATTAAAAACCATAGGCGAGTTGCAAGAGGAAATTAGTCGATTGACGTGCGAAAACGACGCGATGCGAGACTTGTGTAAAGACAGTGGCGTCACCGAGGCAACGATAACAACAAAACTGAAAGAATCGGAAGCGACGAGACAAAAAGAGAAGAAAGAGCAAGAGGAGCTCGGCGCAAACGTCAAAAAGTAACGAGTAGTTGGTTCGTCTCCTAATAATAATAAATAGAAGAACTTGAATAAATATTGTAGTAAAAAGCATTGCACGTTAATAATATTAATAAAAGAACAGGGACTTAACTGAACACCTTCCCGTTCAAGAAGTCTTTCAAATCGTCCAACTCCTCCGCGCACGCCGAATGCGCCATGCCTCCGTAACTCTTAAACTGAACATCCATCCCTAAAGATTTCAACTTCTCGCTCGAGCTCGTTCCGTAATCAAACCGTAAAACTGCATCCGCCGTGCCGTGCGCCTGAAATACTTTCACCCCGGACTTCTCTTTCGAGTACGAATCCGCCATCGGTAGATACGTGCTCAAACCGACGTACCCGCCGATATCGTGCGCGCTCGTCATCGCGTGCGTCAACGCTATCGCTCCGCCTTGCGAGAACCCGCCGACGACGATGTTCTTCGCCAAAACGCCTTTCTTAATCTCCTCTTCCACCAAAGAATCCACGTATCGACTCGCTTTCTCAATCATCCCTTTATCGTCGATCAAACTTTCCCTCTCTAACGCGTTCATATCGAACCACCCGGGCATGGACATTCCGCCGTTTAACGTAATCGGAATAACCGGTGCGTTGGGGAATATCCAACGGCAATTTTTAATCTCCCCTAACGCGCTTTGGTTCGGTATATCCGACCACCCGCGTCCGGTATCCCCTAACCCGTGTAAAAAAATGATCGATTTATCGCAGTTTCCGGTTGTTGTTTCCACCACGAACGGAGGTGGGGAGTTGTACTCGGTAAACGATTGCGATGACGAAGAACTCGCCATGGAAACGAATCGGTAACAACACCCAAACGCAATCGACGCCGTGGTAGCTAACACGCCAACCTTAGTACTCCCGTTGTTTGTGTGACGTTTAAGACGGCGACGAGTGCTGCTCTCTGATGCTCTGGTCGTTGATGTAGCGGAAGAAGAGAAGAGCGCACGTGCGGCTCTTTGCATGTTTACCTTTGTGGAAAAAGTCGAAAATCTCCACAACTTTGGTGTCACTCGCGGACATCGGACGAGACTTATTACGAGCGAGAGCGCCTCTGAGTTTCGGATATTTTGTCGTCCTCTCGGTGGTGCATGTCCCACGAGCGCGCCTCTTCGTCCTCGTCTTCTTTCGCGGGCCTCGTTTCGTCTGAATCGTCGTCTGAATCGTCGTCGTCCGTATCTGAGCAGCGGACGAATTCCATCCACAAAGCGCTCCTTCTCCCTCCGAAACAGACATCGATGGAAACGTCGTCATCACCAAAACCACCACCAAAACCACCAGTGCATATGACTTCTTCGTTTGTGGACACTGTTACTGCGGATGACGACGATATCGAGGAGGATATCGACGAAAGAAAAACGAGTAGAAAACAGAGGTATTTCTCGGTGTTTTTGATGACCACAACCTCGGCGTTCTTATACGCGGACCAAAACTTACTCTCCCCGAACCTATCCCAAGCGGCGGAGGAGTTCAACTTTTCGGACCGCGAAAAAGACGTGAAACTGGCCGGGTGGTTACAACTGGCATTTTTCGTGGTCGGGTCGCCGGCGAGTTTAATCATCGGGTGGATGTGCGATAAGACGGAGAGCCGCGTGCGGTTGCTGTTTCTCACGACGTTGATCGGCGAAGGGCCGTGTTTAGCCACGTATTGGGTGACGAAGTATTGGCAGTTGTTCATGCTGAGAGCGATGACAGGGATCGCGGTGGGAGGGTGTTTACCTCTTTTGTTTTCCTTGTGCGGGGATTTGTTCAGTCACAAGACGAGGGCGAAGGTGGCGTCGTTTTTGACCATCGCGACGGGGGCCGGAATCGCGTTCGGGCAAATCATGTCCGGCGCGGTCGGGCCGAAGTACGGGTGGAAGGTGCCGTT
>Ga0209306_1001208_pt1 | contig 12685 bp, 11 predicted proteins | sample COGITO_mtgs_1103_3_FD_184793 | JGI IMG/M metagenome (GOLD analysis project Ga0209306, IMG submission 184793) | Pelagic marine microbial communities from North Sea - COGITO_mtgs_110328 (SPAdes) (version 2) | ecosystem: Environmental > Aquatic > Marine > Epipelagic ... | reverse complement strand
TCGGTAACTTGCTTTACTGCTTCAATCTTAAACTCTTCGGTATACCGTTTGCCTTTGCTCATAAACACCTCTATTTGAAGTTACATTGTAACTGTTAAAAGTGTCTAGCAAAATCTGGGAAGTCCAAACAGCCCTCCCCCTTCAATGCGTAAAGCGGATAAACGAGTAAGGGATGTTATCGACATTATTGCTTCTCGTCGAGGCAGTGCCATCGACTTGAAATTTTTATCTTCCAAAGTATTCCTGTCCCCAAGTCGCTTAACGCACCTTTTTAAGCAAGAAGTGGGTATACCAATTAGCCGTTTTATTGTCTGGTGGCGGATACGAAAAGCCATAGAAGAATTGAGCAAGTCAGCGACACTGACAGAAGCAGCGCATGCTGCAGGTTTTTCTGACTTACCGCATATGAGCAAAACATTTAGACAGTTATTTGGTTTTGCACCTTCCTCGTTATTCAAACCGCACACCATTAAATGTCATGTTAATTAGCCGTTATGTACAAGCCTAATCACACCTAAATAAGCAATAATTTACGTATCAGTGAAACGATGAGTAGATAGATAATATGAAAACAATAGGTAAGTGGGTATTCAGCCCACTATTTTTTTTAAGCTTTATTTTTGCTGCAATCAACATTATCGATAGGACACTATCCCCTGCATGGCTTATACCGCTGCTTTTACTCGCGATCGTCGTATCGTTTGCGACAGAGAAATGGCTACCTTATGAAAAAGTGTGGAACACACCTCGAGGTGATTTGGTGCGTGATATTGTCCATGCAGTCGTTAATGAGGGTACTTTAATTATTACGGTTGCAATGATCCCAATAATGACCACCATAGTGCCGCATTTTAGTGTTTGGCCCCACCAATGGCCAATACTATTACAACTTGGCTTTGCCGTCATCGTAGCGGATTTTGGGATCACAATGGCACACTATATTAGCCATAAAAATGATGTGCTTTGGCGCTTACATGCCGTGCATCATAGCGTTAAACGAATGTACGGTTTTAATGGATTATTAAAGCATCCCCTTCACCAAGCAATTGAACTAAGTGCAGGCACGTTCCCACTACTTCTGATCGGTATGCCTTTAGAAATCGGAGCTCTATTAGGATTTAGTGCTGCAATCCAGTTGCTACTTCAGCATTCCAACGTTGATATGAGGATTGGAGCCCTAAAATACGTTTGGGCTGCAGCACCTGGTCATCGCCATCATCACATAAAAGATGGTATCAAAGGAAACGTTAATTTTGGCTTATTTACACACTTCTGGGATCACCTGCTTGGTACATTTGTAATAGACTCGAGCAAGCACCCTTCCCCGTGTGATGGAGACTTGGGGATCGACAGTCAACCTAATTATCCAAAAGGATATATGGTACAGCTCATTGAACCTTTTAGATCGAAAATCTGAACTGAGTCAGTTATAAAAAAATGGTTGAGAACCCTATGCGCATCTATTGTGACGATATTGGCGGCAAGGTTCGCAATTTATCGAGGCCATTCGCCACTTAGCAGCTTTAGTAGAAAAATTGAAACAATATCTGCTGACCATTTAGATGCGAGGTTAAGCACAAATGGCGTCCCCACTGAATTAACGGTGTTAGTCGACTCGGTCAATACTATGATCCAAAAGTTGGAAGATGGTTTTTCAATACTGTCCTTTTTTTCCGCCGATATCGCACATGAATTAAGAACCCCAATCACTAACTTGACGACACAAACGCAAGTAATTTTAAACCGAGAAAGAAGTAACGAAGAGTATACGGATATACTGTATTCGCATCTTGAAGAATATGAAAGAATGAGCAAAATGGTCAGCGACATGTTGTTGCTAGCGCAAACCGAGCATGGATTGATTACACCCAGTAAAGACAAAATAGACGTTAACCAAGAGATAAGGGAATTAACTGAGTATTTTGAAGTGCTTTCTGATGAGAAAGATATAACGCTTACCCTGCGCGGCCCGTCAATTGAATTAGTGTGTGATAAAACAATGTTTCGCCAGGCACTTAGCAATCTGATACCTAACGCAATTCGTTACTCACCTAACGACGATGAAATTATTATTGAAACAAAAGATTCGGCTGACGCCTTCTCCATTTCAATAATTAACCATGGAGATGTCATCCCTGAAGAACATTTGAGCCGTTTGTTTGACCGTTTCTACAGAACAGATTTTTCACGCAAACGAGATGGGCAAGGTGCCGGACTTGGCTTAACGATTGCTAAGTCAATAATAAAGATCAATGGGGGTGATATCTATGCAGAATCTTCAACCCAAAACACCTGCTTCACTATAAAATTCATGGAAAATAAAAAATAAAATGTGCTGGTAAAAAACGACTCACGTTTGACGTCAAGTAGATCAGGTGTCTATTATCGAATTCTTAACACTGGGGTGGCAACTATTGGCACATAGTTCTTGTTGAACTTGTCATGAATCCATCATAAAAGGTAATTCACAGTCACCGCAGATGATATTCAATGACGCCTTCCCATAAACTTTCGTATTGCAACTCGGGCAGATATGCCTTGTTCGCGTTTGGCGCTTGGCAACTTCACGGATGAAAAAAGAATCTGGCATAGACGTAAAGTCCTCGCGCTCAGAGGGAAATGAAACGTTCTGTAATTCATCGCTCAGCGATATGACATTAGCGTTTAGAATGTCGCTTGCGTGAGCTAAGTGTTCGACTCGCGAATTTGGTTTTAATACTGGATTATCAACAATTATCGGGTCATAAAGTTTCGGCAACGCCAAGCGGTCAACCCAGTTTAAACTGAATGTATCGTCTTGCAGAAGTGCGTTTGCCGCTAGCATAAACGCGCCTTGCTTCATAATAAAATCGCTCATATTGCGTCCGACAATCGCCCCACCCGGCTCCCCGGTATCTGAGGGCATCAAGCCTATATCCATCATCTTCTGCGCCCACTCTTTATTATGGTAATGACCCTCGCTGGGCAGACCAAAATGAAATTGCCATGCATGCACCATCTCATGAACCAAGGTCTGAAAAACTTCTATTATTCTCGACGAAGCAAAATAGGAAGGATTTATACTTAACTCACTGCAGAGCTCACCTTGCGCATTCCCCCACCGTTTTGCCGCGAAGAACCCCATCACGTTCTTCTTACGTTGGACAGTAAAAATGACAGGCGGCAATTCGTTATTAAATAATGCGCGATTAAAGTGGTCAAATGCCTTTATCAGAGGCGCATAGAGTTCGTTAGTGGGCGACATTTTTGCTGATGAACATCCGTGAATTAATGACATATTAGTCACTGTACACTACACGAAAATGACTAGCTTAGTAAGACGATACAGTTATATATGTTGCGCTTTTAATTACCATTTCTTTAAATTACAACAGTGTACACTACACATTTTTAGAGATAACGTAATTAATAGGTTGATTTTAATAACTAAAAGGAATGATAAAATGGCGAAAATGAAAGTACTTTCTTCAGCGAGAAAGCGAGCGTTTGATAGCGTACCAAAACTAACGAAAGAAGCAACTATTGGCTATTTCACTTTAGATGTAGAAACTAAAAAGATTTTGAACAAAATGCAATCTGACGTTGCCAAGGTCGGTTACTTAGTGTCTAAGGCCTACTTTCAAGCAAAGGGACGGTTTTTTGAAACAAGTCGCTTTATTGACGCCGATATAAAAAGAGCAACAAAGGCACTATCACTTAAAAGCACTATTGATTTATCGACGTATTCGCCAGAAGTTGCCTCTCGGCAAAAGAAACAAATACTTGCGCAATACAACTGGAAAGCGATGACATCTAACACGACTGCACTATTAGCAGCACATGCAGACAGCTTAGTATCTATCCGCATGAACAAAGAAGATATGTTGTTTGCCCTTGTCTCGTATTGTTGGATGCGCCGCGTCGAAATCCCCTCATATAACCAGTTCATTGACATTATCTCGACTGCTTTTCATTCTTATGAAACACGGATGCTTCACTTGGTTGAAAAGTCATTATCACTCAAAAAGAAAAAGTCGCTGTTGCAGTTTTTTTCTGCGCAATCGCATCTATATAGCATCAGAGAGCTAAAAAGAATCGATCAAGGCCTTGGCCAGAGGGCCCTCAATCAAAATGCGGTAATACTACAGGTGTTTGGCGAGCACTTTTTTGAACTATCACCTGTTTACAAAAAAATGGGGCTCACAGACGAAGCGATTAAGCATTTTTCAGATGCAATTTACTTAGGGAACAACGATGAAATCCGGCGATTGAAAAATGACAACAAACAGTCGCTTTACTATTTGTCTTTTATTTATGATCAGTTTTATAAGCGCCATGACTTTGCTGCAGATGCTATTTTAAAAGTTGTTAAACAATTTACGAACAAAGCAAAAGGTAATGAGCGGAACAGACGCGAAGAGCAACGAGTCAGTACACTCGAGGCTAATAAAACGGTACTAAATAGCGCAAAAGATGCCAAGAGAGTGTTAGAGCTAGTATATTCCATCACCCAAGATGCGGATTTGTCTTTTGAAGAACGAAACGAGCGAGCACATCAACTGATAAGCGCTTTTTTCAATGCCGAAAACCCTGATTTTGAAAAGCATCTTGAACGTGTTGGGAACAGCATTACTAAACTAGCTACCCATGCTGATTATTATCGCTCGCTGTTTGAAAACAGCATCAAACTCCAGCGCACATTAGGTCCGCTTATTAAGTCTATGAGCTTTGACACGCAAAGCAAGGACCAAGGACTCTTAGATGCCATAACCTTCTACCTATCCCAACCAAAAATTATCGATGAAGACTCACCTACTGCGTTCTTAAGTAAAATCGAATTGGCTCACCTGAATGACGAAGACGATATCAATCCAATAAACAAATATCGGGCGTTCCTATTCATGGGAGTGGCGAGAGGACTAAAGAACAAGTCATTAACGTTAACTTATTCCTATCGTTACAGACAAACGCCAAGTTATATGATTAGTATCGAAGAGTGGCGTCATCATCGAAAACGGCTGTTAGCAGCAGCATCGCTTGAAAAGTTTGCAGACGGAAAAGCGTTACTTGCCGACATTGGTCAGAGCGTAACGCGAAGATTTGAAGACGTCACTAGGCGAATTAACAACAATGAAAACTCACATTTTTCGACAAAAGAAGATGGTACCTGGCGGATTAAATATCCCGACCCCGAATTTTCGATCGCGAAATACATACCCACGATATTAGGAGCATCTCGCTCAGTTACGCTTCAAGATGTCATGTTCGAAATAAACCGGCATACTGATTTTTCAAGTTGTTTTCGTAATCGTCTTCCACGCGCTGGTAAGTCTGAAGTAGACGTGCGCTTACTGTTTGCCACAATATTAAGTTTAGGGACAAACTTGGGTCATACAGAGCTTGCTAGGGCAAGTAAGTTATTTTCAGAAAAAGCGTTAAAAGATACAGAAAATTCGTGGATATCTACTCAAAACTTCCAACGAGCAAATAACCTTTTAGTCAAAACGATCCAATCTCTCTCCTTACCCACCATATATAATGAAAATGATGGCAGATTACATTCAAGTAGTGATGGTAAGAAAGTCGTGGTTAACGTGAACTCTTTGCTTGCAAATTATTCATACAAATATTACGGCAAAGAACAAGGCATAAGCGTTAATAGTTTTCTTGATGAAAAACAGTCATTTTTTCATGTCAACGTCTTAACGTCATCAGATCGCGAGGCACCTTACGTCCTTGAAGGGTTAGTATCATCAAAACATGCATTGATGCAAGACGATATAGAGGAGCACTTTCATAGCACCGACACGCATGGTTATACTGAAGCTGTGTTTGCGGGTTTGCATTTCATGGACGTGTCTTTTGCACCACGCATTAAAAATGTTCATCATCAAACTCTCTATGCTTATGAGTCTAAAACAACCAGCAAATACTCTGATTCGCCATTAGCGCCGAAGACGCAAATTAATAAGAAACTCATATTGGATAATTGGGACGATATATTAAGGCTCATGGCATCTATGAAGTTAAAGCGCTGCAGTGCTTCACAAATGTTAAAAATGTTATCCAGTAGTCAGCGAGACAACACACTATATAAAGCCTTTAAAGAATTCGGGCGATTGCTAAAGACCCACTTCATTTTAAACTATGTAGACGATGAAGCGCTCAGGCAAAATATTCAGAAGCAGCTTAACAGAGTCGAGTTAGGTCAAAAACTTGCTGACAAAGTACTGTTTGGAAGAAACGGTAAGTTACAAGTCGGTCTGCAGGACGAGATTCAATTGGTCATGGCCAGTAATACCTTGTTACGCAATATGATTATTCTATGGAACTACTTATTTTTGTCTGACTATTGTTTGTCTCTTGATTCACATGATGAACGTGCGAATGTCATTGAATCAATATCGACCGGCTCGGTTATCGCTTGGGCGCACATTAACTTTATGGGTATATATGAATTTAACCCAGTTGTACGAAGCCAATTTGGATCTACATTAAAGCAGATGAGAGATGTGTCTATTTAGTTTTTGCAATATTAAGCCACTTTAATCAATGGCTTATATTAGAATATCGAAAATCAGTGACCTAAACGGTAGTTCAGCCTATGTTTTTTTATTTTGTTGGCCCGAAATGGATGTTAACGTTTGGCAACTGCTCTTTCTACTTTGATATAAACAATATTGGATGCTGCGTTTAGGACTTTGGAATAATGCGCGCCTCGGTTTTACTAATTAGCAATGAGATATCAATACTTACTTGGTTATGTCTGTCACTGGACATGATCATATCCCATGCTTCGAACTGTTCTTACTTCGTTCATAACTAGCTTCCGTATAAGGTTTATGATTTCTGTTTCCTGACCATCGTGGACTATTACTAATCGTCCTCTAACACTATCAAATATAGTGAATGAGACTTTAGAACGTTGGTATATTACCCAGAATATAGTTGCAATCAAAATCCAAAACCCTGCTACAACTAGAGCTACTAAAAACTTCTCTAAGCTATCAGCAACTAAAGATGCTTTTCCAATTGCAAATAAAGCTAATAATATGAAAGGAAATGAACCGAATTTCCATATTGGGTTTTTTGAAGTCGATTTAATTGCGTTCTCCGAATCTATTTCATTATAGCTTACTTCAAAGGCGACGGAGTCTTCAGAGTCCGCATATTCATATGAAAGCACTTTATCGTCAAAAGAGTATTTCGTTTTATGTCCTCTAAATTTTTGAGTGAACTTATTCAATTGATTTCTCCGAAGAAATAACGCATCAAACACCGGCATGGTGAATTTGACAATTTTTTTGTGCACGTTTTTGCACAAAGGGTAACAGCTTTGACACGTCTGAGTGCTGTAACAGGCTATGAATCTGACAGCCCGTCGAACTTTGGCAATCCGCCAAATTCTTTATCCCAAACAGCTTTGCTTGATGTAAAGATGTGAGCTGTTAGCGACATAGTAACTGCCGTGTCCAAACAATGGCTACAACTTTATCTGCGTTTACAATGCATGCATATTAACCCCGTTCGTCGCTTTCTAAGAAATGCGGTCAACGCTTTATAATAGAATAAATTAGCAACTAATCAATGTTGTTACTATGCGCGCATCATAAAAACATTATGCGTAAATACTGGGAACACAGACCTTGTCTGAACTATGGTCTCATCCTACTTTTATGACATGCAGATTGCTATTAAGGGTGTTTAGCTGAATAACTACTATCCCACTAGTATGGTGATATTAAGACTCCAAAAGTTTTAAAAAATTTAAACAGGATTTTTTCAAATCTTCGTTAATTTCAATTAAAAATGAAGTGTTAAATTTATGCGGCTGCAATTAGCAGCCAGAATCAGTAATGGTGATAGACGGTTTACCATTTACACCTGTGGGTTCTCGGTAAACCACAAAGCAATTTGTTTGCCCAAGTGGAATATTGTTATTGGTAGTGCCACTATGCCCCGCAATATCTTCCGGTGCAGCTTGCCATCTTCTGCCTCCAGGGTTAAAAGTCGCGTATCCCCACTGGGTTCGGAAGAAGTCGTCCATAGCTAATGGAATGCCGGCTGAGGAGCTTACTGATGGGTAGCCGTAAACAATATTAATGTCACCAATGCCGTCGCCGTCGGTATCGAGGTTTGCAGTTGCTTGTTTATCTAAACCTTGGATAACAGCTTTAGCATATATTAAGTCTGCGGCTGCTTCAATCGCACCAGCGCCCGCTTCTAGCGTAGCTACTTTGGCATCAGTGCTAATATCTATAAAACGGGGCGCAGCAGTTACCGCTATTATTCCCAATATGACAATGACGATAATGAGCTCAACGAGGGTAAAGCCAGTAATGTTTTTATTTACTCTAAATTGCATTACGAAAATTCCAAAAATGCTAATGTTATGAACGGATTATAGCGTTTATTGCACTTATGATAGTAACGCTCACTGATATAAAGGTACATTTAAAAATACCTATTCTTAATGCGAGCTTTTACTACTCGTCAGCATGACCAATCCTAACCAAAAAAACCATACAATTTGGCTTATACCAAAAATTTCGGTGAGCACTTCAGCTGGATAAATAGTGAGAACACCAACAATGCCAACGAAAAGCCCAAAGTAGTTAAGTATTTTAGGAAGCTGATGACCCTTTAAAGCAGCAAAACTTAACAATACAACCCATAGACCTCCAACAACTTCGTTCCCACCACCTAGCCCTTCAACTACAGAGTAAATAGCCAGCCAGACTGTCATTGCTTGTTCCGGATCCTTAGCTGACAGTTCCAAGACCGCAGCTAAACCTATATTTGCAATCATTCCACTAGCAATGACTAAACCCACCCAAACAAGCCCAAAAATAGAAGCGATTTGTGACAGGATTGGGTTATTGGCCTTCACGCGTTCATGAAGCGCTAGTACTAATACAGCCAAAAGAATTCCAAATAGTACATACATAATTAGATTTACGATTGACAGGATAAGCTGATTTTGTGCTAGAAAAGCAAATTGTTTAGCCGAATCAGTACCGCAGGAAAATTCCAGAACGCACCAAAAAACACGAAAGCTGACACGTAAATAATGGATTCAAAAAGAGCTGAAGCTCCCCCAATTTTTTGTAAATTATTCACGATATCAACTTCATATTGATTGAATTATGAGAAAGCTAACGCCCAATAATTAGGCAGATAATAGCGAGTTTTACGCTTTGTTAGGCACGTTCGTCTAAAACCTTGATTTGCGCCATGTCCATTATCATAATGCCTGATATCTTATTATGACGACTTGCTAGTAACAATGGGAGTTTGTCAATGATGAAACGCCCCATACTTCAATTTTTTCAACACCTTACCAACAACTTGATGATAATTTCTACCCGTTTCTCTAAGGTTAATCAATAAAGCCACTCGCCCGCACCTCACCTCAATTTAAGACAGGAAATATTTGCCCAAAGTTACAAGAAAGTTAACTTGGAAAGAATTTTGCAACAAACGAGTTAGGAAAGAATCGTTTGAACTCAATAATTTGTCGATCTCCGTTAACTAACTGAAAAAGTTAATAAAATTACTTTTTATTGGAAACACGAAGCTTTGTTTAATGTGCAATTTTTACAAACTGAGTGAAAAAAATACGCAACAACAAGGAGCCAACTGTCAGTTGCATGGACTACGATTCAGGCACTTGCAAGACACGCCAAACATTAATATTAAGAACCTTGAACAAATATTAAGGAGGATCTTGTATGACCAAATACACTAAATTTTTTGCAATGATTTTCACCTCAACTGCAGCAATGCTGCTCATGATGTATTTCAACACCTTTGAATTTGACCATGTTTTCTTTAGTGAAACTCGTTTGTATATGGCGATATACATGGGTGCCATTATGGCAATTATCATGTTGTTATTTATGTTGAACATGTATGAAAGTAAGGCAAAAAACACACTAATATTATTAGGTAGCGCAGCGGTATTCGCGATCTCACTATTCTTAGTTCGCTCTCAATCAACAGTTGCTGATTCCTCGTGGATGAAGGCCATGATACCGCACCACTCTATCGCCATATTAACCAGCGGCAGAGCAAACATCGAAGACCCTCGCGTTAAGAAGTTGGCAAACGAGATCATCAGTGCGCAAGAACGTGAAATTAAGGAAATGAAATGGCTGCTTAAAGATATAGAAAAAAATGGCATCGCCACATCAGCCGATGAAGCCTCTAAAAGAGCTGTCCCCAAATTTAGCGGACAATAGGTAGTGGATAACCAAGTTTAAATAAGGACTATAAGATGAAAAAAATAGCAAAACTTTATCGAATGCACACCAGTGAGCACATTTGCCCGTATGGATTGCGCTCAAAAGACCTTCTCGAAAGAAAAGGTTTTGAAGTAAAAGACCATAAATTATCCTCTCGAGAAGAAACCGACAAGTTTAAAGAAAAGCACGAGGTTGATACGACACCACAAGCTTTTATAGACGAAAAACAGATTGGCGGTTATGACGATTTGAGAGATTATTTTGGCATGGAGCCAGCAGGTCAAACCGGCACCACCTACACGCCTGTACTGGCCATTTTTGCAGTCGCCTTTTTAATGAGCTTAGCCACTATTTTTGCACACACGTCCGGCGTTAACTTAATAAAGGTAGTTGAGATGTTCGTTGCCTATAGTATGACCATATTGGCCATTCAAAAGCTGCGTGACCTATACACATTTTCGAACTCGTTTATTACCTATGATTTGTTAGCCATGCGCAACATCCGATACGCCTATGTCTATCCGTTTGCAGAAGCGTTCGCTGGTATTGGAATGCTAGCATCGATATCTGGGTTTATTGTAGGGCCTGTGTCCCTTTTCATCGGAACGGTGGGCGCAATATCAGTGTTTAAGGCTGTGTATATCGACAAACGAGAGCTAAAGTGTGCGTGCGTTGGTGGCGATAGCGACGTGCCACTTGGGTTCGTTTCGCTCACAGAAAATCTGTTCATGATTGGAGCAGGTGTATGGATGTTGTACTCAGCACTCTGAGTACTATATCAACGGCTGTTTGCCAACCAAACAGCCTTTCTCTCTACGATAATGAAATCAGCAAATACACACCGTTAGTATCAATAACGGCTGGCGTGTTTGGTGTTTCTCTATTCGTTGCTATTGATGACTATCATGTTTATCTCATCAACCATACAATGAGGCTTGATTAATATAACCAAGGCCATCTAAATGACCAGTTCACTCGCATCTCCAATTTCGCTACCTAATGGCACAGTTATTCCAAACCGACTTTGCAAAAGCGCAATGACAGAAGGTCTAGCTGATAAGCTTGATCAACCAAGTCCTGAGCTAATCCAGTTATACAAGACTTGGTCAGAAGGTGGCGCAGGGCTGCATATAACCGGTAACGTTATGGTAGATAGAAGATATTTGGAGCGAGCTGGAAACGTCGTATTAGAAGACGATAAAGCACTTAGCTTATTCAAAGAGTGGGCTGAACAAGGCACCTCTGGGGGAAATCACCTATGGGTACAACTTAATCATCCAGGACGCCAGTGCCCAAAAATGGTGAATCGTCAGCCTTTATCCCCCTCTGATGTGCAACTTTCAATGCTGGGAAACTTTGGTAAGCCGCGTGCTATGCAAGAGAGCGATATAGAAGAAGTCATCGCTCGTTTTATTCAATCCGCAAAATTGGTTAAGCAAGCTGGATTCACTGGTGTGCAAATTCATTGCGCTCATGGCTATTTACTCAGTCAGTTTTTATCACCCAAAATTAATCAGCGTCAAGACCAATGGGGTGGCTCTTTAGACAATAGAGCACGTATCATTCGGCGAATTATCGTTGGTGTTCGTGAAGCGGTAGGCACTGATTTTCCGATTGGCGTTAAACTTAATTCAGCCGATTTCCAAAAAGGCGGCTTCAGTCTGGAAGATTGTATTACTGTGGCAAGTTGGCTGGGCGAAGACGGTGTTGATTTACTCGAAATTTCGGGCGGTACATATGAGCAGCTCAGTTTGATAGGCGTTGAGCCTACCGATGTTCGAGAAAGCACCCGTAAGCGCGAAGCCTATTTCATTGAGTATGCTGAGAAGATTAAGCAATCTGCAAAAATTCCAGTGATGATTACAGGTGGTTTTCGTAGCCGTGATGTAATGGAACGAGCAATAGAGAGTGGTGAAGTAGATATAATTGGCTTAGCTCGACCATTATGTACCGACCCTAATTGCTCAGCAAAGCTTATTCAACAATCAATCGATGTTGTTGATTGTTACGAGGATAAATTAGTATTGGGTAAAGGTTTTTGGGGTAATAACAGCTCGTCAAACCTAATAAAAGCGATTAATAGTTTTGGTCAAGTTGGATTTTATTATTGGCAGATCATTCGCTTATCTAAAGGCTTACTACCCGACCCTAATTTGGGTACTTTTAATGCTTTTACGCGACATATGATTAACGATTTCAAATTAAATATAAGAAGAAAAGGATGATGATATGAAAAAGCCAGAAACACACATGTTACAGCCGAAAAAATACGGTTCCTAAGGGATGTGTAATCCAGCTGGGTAATGGTTTAGAACCATCTACCTAAGGATTGATATGTATTAGTCTCGACTTAATCTGACATATCTCTTGCAAAAGAGAGAGTTACCCGTTTTGATAAAGGTGTCGAATCTTTTAATCAAAACAACCAAAGGTAACTCTCATGTTGCATACTAACAATCCAA
>Ga0209306_1001207_pt1 | contig 12689 bp, 5 predicted proteins | sample COGITO_mtgs_1103_3_FD_184793 | JGI IMG/M metagenome (GOLD analysis project Ga0209306, IMG submission 184793) | Pelagic marine microbial communities from North Sea - COGITO_mtgs_110328 (SPAdes) (version 2) | ecosystem: Environmental > Aquatic > Marine > Epipelagic ... | reverse complement strand
CCTTTAAACTTTAAAGATAAAAAGCCATCTTCTAGTTTTTCAGATCCATATTTTTCATAAAGATGATTAGAAATTCTTGTTCCAACTGTCCTATGAGTATTTTTAATAATATATTCCTTTTCAATAATTTTTACTTTTCCAATTTGTTCTTTAATTTCAGGTAAAATTTCTTGATCCAAAGTATCTGGAACAGAATTTATTTCTGGAACTGTACAGTATCTTGTGTTCTCACCAGCATCTGTTTGAACAAATAAAGGATTTAGATCTAAATCATCTAAGTTTGGTGAAGCTTTACTTACCTGTCTTAATAAATCAGTTCTACCAATTATTTCATTTAATGATTTAAATCCTATTTGTGCTAAAATTTCTCTTACTTCCTCAGCTATAAATTTAAATAAATTGACTACCTTTTCTGGCGTACCAGAAAATTTTTCTCTTAGTTTTTCATCTTGAGTACAAACTCCAACTGGACATGTGTTTGAGTGACACTGTCTAACCATTATACATCCCATGGCTACTAAAGCTGTAGTAGCTACTCCATATTCTTCTGCTCCCATCATGGCTGCAATAACAACATCTCTTCCTGTTTTAATTCCACCATCTGTTCTTAGAGTAACTTTATGCCTTAAATTATTTAAAGTTAAAACTTGATTAGCCTCAGTTAATCCCATCTCCCAAGGTATCCCCACATATTTAACACTTGTTTGCGGTGTAGCTCCTGTTCCTCCATTATGTCCAGAAATTAAAATTATATCTGCTTTAGCTTTAGCTACCCCAGCTGCGATTGTTCCTATCCCAGAAGATGCTACTAATTTTACACCAACTCTTGCTTTTGGATTGGCTTGTTTAAGATCGTAAATTAATTGAGCTAAATCCTCGATAGAATAAATATCATGGTGAGGTGGTGGTGATATTAGGGTTACACCCGGAGTTGAATGTCTTAATTTGGCAATTTCTTCCGTAACTTTAAACCCTGGTAATTGACCTCCCTCACCAGGTTTTGCTCCTTGTGCAATTTTAATCTCTATTTCGTTACAGTTATTTAGATATTTAAGTGTTACTCCAAATCTTGCTGAGGCTATTTGCTTAACTCTAGAATTAGCACTATCTCCGTTTTCCATCTTAATAAATCTTTTTTCATCTTCTCCACCTTCACCACTACAAGAGGCTCCTTTTATTCTATTCATTCCTATAGCTAATGTTTCGTGTGCTTCTTTCGATAATGCACCGTGAGACATACTTCCACTTCCAAATCTTGTTAAAATATTTTCGATTGGTTCTACTTCTGAAATATCTAAGGATGGGTTTAAATTTTTATCTCTAAATCCAATCAAGTCTCTAAGGTGTATAGGAGGAAGATTATAAATACCTTCTGCATATTTTTTATAAGCTTCAAAAGAATTTGATGAAACTGCACTTTGCAAAAGATGAATGAGCTTACCTTGATATTGATGAGTTTCACCATCCTTTCTATATCTATAAATTCCTCCGATTGGTAAAACTGCATCCGTTCCTTCAAATGCTTCTTTGTGAATAGTTCTTAATTTTTTTTCTATTCCATTTAACCCTATGCCTGAAATCTTTGATAAAATTCCTGGAAAGTATTCTGATGCTACTGTTCTACTCAAACCAACTGTTTCAAAATTACATCCACCTCTATAAGAGCTTATGACCGAAATTCCCATTTTTGACATTATTTTCAGAAGTCCATAATTTACTGATTGTATATATCTGTCTATGCATTCATCGTACTCAAACTTTCCAAATAATTTTTTTTCAAACCTTTGATATAAACTATCCAGTGCTAAATAAGGATTAACAGTAGTTGCCCCAACACCTATAAGTGTTGCAAATGAATGTGTGTCTAATGCTTCTCCAGTTTGAGCGTTGATTGATGCATAGCCTCTTAATTTTTTTTTAATAAGATAAGTATTTATTGCACCAACACATAATAGCATTGGGATGGGTAATCTTTTTTCAGAAATATTTTTATCACTTAAAACTAATTGCGTAAGGCCTTGTCGAACTGCAATTTCAGACTCTTTTCTAATTCTCTCAATAGAAGTTTCAAGATTTTCACTTTTATCAAAAGTACAATCAATTGTTATTGATTTTTCCCCAAAAAAATTAATAAATTTTTCTAATTGAGAATTTGATAATATGGGGCTGTCTAAAACGTATATGTTTTCTTCTGTTAAATTAGTAAAATCTAAAATATTTCCAAGATTACCAAAACGAGTTTTTAAACTCATAACCTTGTTTTCTCTTAAAGAGTCAATTGGTGGATTTGTAACTTGACTAAAATTTTGTCTAAAAAAATGGTAAAGCGGTCTATAACGGTCAGACAATACTGCAAGTGGAGTGTCATCACCCATAGAGCCAATGGCTTCTTTTGCATCTTCTGCCATCGGGTGAAGAATAAGCTCCAGATCTTCTAAACTATAACCAAATGTATGTTGTCTTTTTTTTAGCTCATCACCTGAAAAAGTAGATTTTTCATTCTTTATTGGGAATTTCTTTTCTAAATCAATTATTTGATTGTTAAAATGTTTAAACTCTTTTGCTAGATAGTCTTTTATTTCAACATTAGAAAATACTTTACCTTTAGCTATTCTAACTCCAAGAATTTCTCCAGGTCCTAATCTGCCTTTTTTAAGAATTTGCTTCTCATCGATTTCAACCATTCCCGTTTCTGATCCTGCACACAATATTTTATCTTTTGAAATAGTATATCTCATTGGGCGTAACCCATTTCTATCAGCTGCTACAATGGCCCATTCATTATCGGTAGCTGCAATAGCAGCTGGTCCATCCCATGGCTCCATTGTGCTATTTAAAAAATTAAATAGTTGTTGGTGATCTTTTGATAATGTTTGACTTTTTTTAGACCATGCATCTGGAATTAACATTAATTTTGCAAGGGGTGCTGATTGGCCAGAAATATTTAAAAGTTCAAAAACACTATCTAGTGCAGCAGAGTCTGATGATCCTGGTTGTATAACTGGTTTTAAATTTTCCATATTATCAAATAATGGACTATTCATTTCTTGCTCATGAACTTTCATCCAGTTTGTATTTCCTTTGAATGTATTTATTTCTCCATTATGAGCTAATGCTCTAAAAGGTTGTGCCAGATCCCAACTAGGTGCTGTGTTTGTTGAAAATCTTTGATGAAATATTGCAAATCGAGATATAAACCTCTCATCCTTTAAATCTAAATAAAAATCTGCAATAGACTCCGCTAAAAACATGCCCTTATAAATAACTGACTTAGAACTTATTGAACAAATATAAAAACCTTCTATCGCATCTTTAATAGCTTCTTTTTCAATTTTTCTTCTTGATTCATAAATTTTTCTTTCTAACTCTTTTTCTGTTAAATCTTTATTATTATGTTTAAATAATACTTGAGTAATTTCTGGTCTTGTAAGATTTGCCTTTTCACCTAAAACTTTTGGATTTACTGGAACCTGTCTCCATCCATAAATACTAAAATTACTTTTTGTTAATTCACTTTCAACTAAAGTTCTTGCATTTTCTTGTGCTTGATAATTATTTCTGGGTAAAAAAATCATACCCACACAAATTTCTGAGCCATCATGGTCGTGACCTGTGATTTCTATCTTTTCAGCAAAGAAGTCTGAGGGAATTTCTAAATGGATTCCGGCTCCATCACCTGTTTTTCCATCAGCATCAACTGCTCCTCTGTGCCAAACCGCTTTTAGGGCATTAATTCCATATTCTACTACTTTCCTTGATTTTTTACCTTCTGTAGAAGCAATTAACCCTACTCCACAAGCGTCATGCTCCATTTCTTTAGAATAAACATGACCATCCTCAAGAATTTTAAGATTTTTTTTATAATTTTTCATTAAGCAACCTTCTCTTTACTGAGTTCTTTGGTCTCTAAAAAATTTTTTATTGATACTGCTACATCTCTTCCGTCTTTTATGGCCCAGACAACTAAAGATGCACCCCTAATAATATCTCCTGCTGCAAACACACCTGGTAAATTTGTCTCCATAGTATCAAAATTAGTTTTTAATGTTCCCCATTTAGTAACTTGTAGATCCTCAGAACCAAATAGTTTTGGTAAATTTTCTGGATCAAAACCAAGAGCCTTAATTACTATGTCTGCCTTAATATTAAAGTGAGAATTATTCTGAATTTCTGGTTTACGTCTTCCACTGTCATCAGGTTCCCCAAGTTTGATTTTATCCACCATCAAACCTTCAACTTTATTTGTTCCAATAAATTCTTTGGGGCTAGATAGCCATACAAACTCTACTCCCTCTTCCTCTGCATTAGCTACCTCTCTTGCAGATCCAGGCATATTTTCTTTGTCTCTCCTGTAAAGGCATTTAACTGATTTTGCTTTTTGTCTGATTGAAGTTCTAACACAGTCCATTGCAGTGTCACCTCCTCCAATTACTACAATATTTTTTCCTTCAGCATTTAAAGTTCCATTATCAAATAATTCTACCTTGTCTCCTAATCCTTTTTTATTTGAAGCTGTTAAAAATTCCATGGCTGGAAATATATTTCCTAAATCTTTTCCTGGAAGATCTATTTCTCGAGCTTTATAAACTCCAGTTGCAATTAAAAGAGCATCATGTTTTTTTCTTAATTGCTCTAATGTAGCATCTTTTCCAACTTCAAAATTTTGAACAAATTTAATTCCACCTTCTTCTAATAATTTGGTTCTTCTCTCTACAACAAATTTTTCTAATTTAAAATTTGGAATGCCATAAATCATTAAACCACCAGCTCTATCATATCGATCGTATACTGTAATTTGATAACCTGACTTACGTAACTGCTCCGCAGCAGCTAGACCAGCTGGGCCTGCTCCTATAATTCCAATACTTTGACTCTTTTCATTTTTAACCTTTATTGGATTTACCCATCCTTGTTCCCAAGCATTATCAGTAATATACTTCTCAACTGAACCTATAGTTACAGTTCCATGTCCTGATTGTTCAATTACACAATTTCCTTCACACAATCTATCTTGTGGACATATTCTTCCACACACCTCTGGCATGTTGTTAGTGCTTTGAGATAATTCGTAAGCCTCTTTTAATCGTCCTTCTGCAGTTAATTTTAGCCAATCTGGAATATTATTACTTAATGGACAATGGACCTGGCAAAAAGGAACTCCACATTGAGAACACCTGCTAGATTGTTCGCTTGCTTTATCGTTAATAAATTCCTTATAAATTTCGTTAAAGTCTTCTTTTCTATTTCCAACTTCTCTTTTAGGTGGAGTTTGTTGACCTATTTTAACAAATTTAAGCATATTTTCTGACATATTTAACCCTCAATAAATTTAGCATATATCAAGGTTTTATGTAATAAAAGACAAACAAGGTCAGCATATATGACCTTAAATTTGAAATAAATCCAATTAAATCTTAATATTTTAATTTATGCATATCTAATATGTTAAAATGGAATTGTTTAAATTATTGAATATTTAAGCTACGAAGCATTAAATGTTCTCAAATATTATTGAAATTATAATCTTATCAATAGTTCAGGGAATATCAGAATTTTTACCAATCAGTTCATCAGCTCACTTAAATATTGTTGAGATAATATTTGAGTTTAATTCTAACTCACTAATGATTGATGTTAGTCTCCATCTTGGCTCTTTACTTGCAATAGTCTTTTATTTTAGAAGAGAGTTATTAGACCTTAGAAATAATCAGAAGTTATTATCTTTATTAATTATTGGCTCAATACCAATTGTAATAGCTGGCTACGTAATCAGCTCCACAGGTCTAGTTAACCTATTAGAAAACAATTTAAAGATAATCGCTTGGACAACATTAATTTTTGGAATTATCTTATATCTCGCAGATAAAAGTAAATTTGATAAAAAAATATCATCTAATTTAAATTTTAAAACAATACTATATATTGGTTTGTTCCAAATACTTGCTTTAATACCTGGTGTGAGTAGGGCAGGAATTACAATAACAGCTGCAAGACTTTTTAGATTTAATAGATTTGACTCAAGTAAAATTTCTTTTTTACTAGCTATACCTGCTATAGCTGGAGCAAGTGTGCTGCAGTTAAAAAATGCCATTGGTCAAAGCTTTGAGATTAACTATCTTATACTAATATCAATCACTCTTTCTTTTTTATTTTCTTATTTTACAGTTAAGTTTTTTCTAGATTATATAAACAAATTTTCTTTGAATGTTTTTGTTATTTACAGAATAATTATTTCGATAATTCTATTTATAATAATATATAATTAATTTTTTTTTAATATCGGTGCTAATTGTGAAAACAAAACACCAAATAAAATAAATAAACATCCAAATAAATTATTTATATCTAAAATTTGATCTAATAAAATCCAAGCAGCAATTGTCGCAAAAACACCCTCTAAAGAAAAGATTATTGCTGAGGGAGCAGGGGATATATTTTTTTGTGCATATATTTGTAAAACAAATGCAAGACCTCCAGACAAAATTCCAGCATATAAGATTTGAAATTTTTCTTTAAGAATATTGGACCAAATAAAATCTTCAAAAATTAATCCTATAATTAATGATAGCGAGGAAACAATTAAAGTTTGAATCGCACCAATTGTTAATGGAAGATTATATTTTTCTATAATTTTGCCAGTAAAAATAATGTGTGTACTCCAGAAAAATGCGCCCATTATTATGAGTGCATCACCATTTCTAACTGTTGCGCTATAAAAATTAGTTAACAAATAACCTCCCATCACACAAAGAAGAACAGAAGGCCAAATACTCCAGTGAATTGGCTTTTTATACATGAAAAAAATTATAAACGGGACCATTGGCACATAAAAAATCGTAAAGAATGCAGCATTAGCAACATCTGTATAGAGTAAAGCTACTTGTTGAAGCGCTGATCCCAAAAATAAAGATAGGCCTATTAAAATAGCCAAGTTGATAAATTCTTTTTGATTTCTTTGTACTGATTTTGATATTTTTTTTCTTTCAAAAATAAAAGCTAAAGGAGCTACTACTAAAAAACCAACAAAAAACCTGACCGCATTAAAAGTAAAAGGGCCAATGTCGTCCATTCCAGTATCTTGAGCTATAAAAGTTGTTCCCCATATGAATGTACATAATAATGCACAAAATAATGATGATGTTTTTGACATTAAAATCTATACAGCTAATTTATAAGCAAAATTTTTGCCTAAATTTTCTTTTAGATCATTATTAAATCTAGCTGCTTCAGCTCCATCAATTATTCTGTGATCATATGATAAAGAAAGCGGTAGCATTGTTCTTGTTTCAAATTTCCCATTAATAAAAATTTGTTTTTTTTGTGCCTTGCCTACTCCTAATATAGCAACTTCTGGATAATTTATTATTGGTGTAAAGAATGAACCTCCAATTCCTCCAAGACTCGTAATAGTCATAGATCCTCCAAAAAATTCTTTCTTATCTATTTTTAAATTTCTACATTGGTCACTTACTATTTTCAATTCATTGCTAATATATGAGATGCTTTTATTGTCAGCATTTCTAATTTTTGGCACCATTAAACCATGTGGAGTATCCACTGCAATCCCAACATGAAAATAGTTTTTCATTGTAATTTTTCCATTTTCAATATCATCTATTGAAGAGTTGAAACTAGGAAACTTTTTTAAAGATGCAACTAAAGCTTTAACAATAAAAGCTAATGGAGTAATTTTTTTTCTCTCACCTGTATACATATCGGTAAGTGAAGTTCTAAAATCTTCCATTTCAGTTATATCTGCTTCATCATGATTTGTGACATGAGGTATTGTTGTCCAAGAATTAACTAAATATGTAGAGGCTAATTTTTTAACCCTAGGCATATCTTTAACCTCAATTTCACCAAAATCAGAATGAGAATATTCACTAACAATTTTTTTTGATTGAACTTCGGTCTTATCTGGAACTTTATTAATCGTAGAGGATATAAAATTTTTTACATCATCTTCCACAATTCTTCCCTGTCTTTCACTACCAACTATTTCGTTAATATTAACCCCAAGCTCTCTAGCAAATTTACGTACTTTTGGGCTTGCAGATGAAATTTCTGAATTATCTTTTTTTATTGTATTTTGTGCTGGATTGACCTTTGCAATTTTTTCTACTTGATTTTGATTTACAACTTGTTCTGCTTCTTTAATAGTTTTTTGTTCTATCTTTTTTTCTTCTTCTCCAGACTGTTCTACGGTTAATATTAAATCACCTTCTGAAACTCTATCTCCCACTTTAATTTTAACAGACTTAACCTTTCCATCAAAAGAAGCTGGTATTTCAACACTAGATTTGTCACTCTCAATTGTAATAAGTGGATCATTTTTAGAAACTGACTGGCCACTTGAAACTAGCACCTCAATTACCTCAACGTCTTTAAATTCACCAATATTTGGTACTTTAATCTCTTTATCTGACATCTTATAGTTTTGTTGGCATTGGTTTGCTGCCATCAATATTATACTTCTTTATGGCTTCTTTAGCGTATTTAGAGGCTATCAGTTGCTCTTTTGCTAACACACTCAGTCCATAGGCAACAATATGCTCTTTATCAACTTCAAAAAATTTTCTAAGGTTTTTTCTAGTGTCACTTCTTCCATAACCATCTGTCCCTAAAGAATAAAAACTTTTATTAGTATAAGGTCTAATTTGGTCAGAATTCATTCTCATATAATCTGAGGCTGCCATAATCGGTCCTTCAGTTTTTCCTAAACACTGTTCTACAAATGAAACTTTTTGTTCTTTATCAGGGTTTAAGAGATTATATCTTTCAACTTCCATGCCATCTTTTCTCAACTCATTAAAGCTAGTAACACTCCAAATTTCACTATCTATCTGATATTCATTTTGAAGAATTTCTGCTGCAGACATCATTTCTCTCAATATTGTACCTGAGCCTAAAAGTTGAATTTTTGTTTTTCCATATCTATTAAATTCTTTAATCTTGTACATTCCTTTAAGAATTCCTTCTTCACAATTTTTATCTTTTGGCATTCCTGGATGTGAATAGTTTTCATTCATGGTTGTGATATAATAAAAAACATTTTCATTTTTTTCATGCATTCTTCTCAAGCCTTCTCTAAAAATAACAGCTAACTCATAATGAAAAGTTGGGTCATATGTTACACAATTTGGTATCGTTGAAGCTATCAAGTGACTGTGTCCATCTTGGTGTTGTAATCCTTCACCAGCCAAAGTAGTTCTTCCAGCTGTTGCTCCAATTAAAAAACCTCTGGCCTGACTATCTCCAGCAGCCCATGCAAGATCTCCTATTCTTTGAAAACCAAACATTGAGTAAAAAATATAAATTGGAATCATTTCAATATCATGATTTGTGTAAGCTGTTGCAGCTGCAATCCATGATGACATTGCTCCAGCTTCATTAATTCCTTCCTCTAATACTTGTCCACTTTTATCTTCTCTATAAGAACTTAACTGCGCAGAATCTTCAGGTTCATATTTTTGACCTTCATGCGCATATATTCCTATCTTTTGAAAAAATCCTTCCATGCCAAAAGTTCTTGCTTCATCAGGAATAATTGGGACTAACCTCGGTGAAACATTCTTGTCTCTTAGCAAATTTGTAAACATTCTAACTAATGCCATGGTTGTAGACATTTCTTTTTCACCTGTTGATACTTTCATAAAATCAAAAATATCTTTTGCTGGTGCTTTTATTGGCTTTGCGTAAGTTGTTCTCTCTGGCAAAGAACCCCCAAGGTTCATTCTTCTTTCTTTGATATATTTAATTTCTGGAGATTTTTCATCTGGCTTAAAATACTCTACATTTTTTACTTGATCGTCAGTTAAAGGCACATCAAAACGATCTCTATAATATAATAAATCGTCTACGTCTAATTTCTTAGTTTGATGGGTTGTGTTAACACTTTCACCTGTTTTTCCCATGCCATAACCTTTAATGGTTTTAGCGATTATAACCGTTGGGCTGCCTTGATTTTTTGATGCCTGATCATATGCTGCATAAACTTTATGAGGATCATGACCACCTCTATTCAATCTCCAAATATCTTTATCTGACAAACTAGAAACTAGCTCTTGTGTCTCTGGATATTTTCCAAAAAATTTTTCTCTAACGTAAGCTCCATCTCTAGCCTTCATTGCTTGATACTCACCATCAACAGTTTCGTTCATAGCTTTAACTAAGTGACCTGTTTTATCATTAGCAATCAGTGAGTCCCAGTAAGAACCCCAAATTACTTTAATTACATTCCAACCGGCTCCTCTAAAACTTCCTTCTAGCTCTTGAATAATTTTTCCATTACCTCTAACAGGTCCATCTAATCTTTGAAGATTACAGTTTATAACAAATATTAAATTATCCAGTTTTTCCCTAGAAGCTAACCCTATAGCACCTAAAGACTCAGGCTCATCCATTTCTCCATCACCAAGAAATGCCCAAACTTTTCTACCTTCATCTTTAATTAATCCTCTATTAATTAAATATTTCATATATCTCGCCTGGTAAATTGCAAGCATAGGTCCTAATCCCATTGACACAGTTGGAAACTGCCAAAACTTTGGCATCAACCAAGGGTGTGGATATGAAGAAAGTCCCCCTGGTTTTACTTCTTGTCTAAAACTATCTAATTGTTTTTCATTTAATCTGCCTTCTAAAAATGCTCTAGCATAGATGCCTGGTGCACTATGACCTTGAAAATAAACTAAATCACCACCAAATTTATTATTTTTAGCTCTCCAAAAATGATTCATTCCTACATCATAAAGTGTTGCTGCAGATGCGAATGTTCCTATATGACCACCTAATTCAGGAAATTTTTTATTTGCTCTCACAACCATGGCTGCTGCATTCCATCTAATTAAAGATCTAATTCTTCTTTCAATGTTCTGATCTCCATTGGACTTGACTTCTGCCTCTGGTGGGATTGTATTTATGTAAGGAGTGTGTTGTGTATAAGGAATATTTGCACCTTCTTGATATGCTTTGTTGATTAATTCTTTTATCAAAAAATGAGCTCTTTGATTTCCATCTTTTTCAACAACTGCAGATAAAGACTCTAACCAATCTTGTGTCTCTAATGGATCAATATCATTTTCATTTGTAACTTGAATTATTGTTTGTTTTTTTTCTGGGGCTGGACTTTGTTGAATAGCTTCTTCTTTTTTTTCATTCTTTAAAACAGATTCTGCTTGTTTAATAATACTTTCTGTATCTTTAGGAATTGGCTTTTCTGAAGGGCTTTCTTTTGAAGACTCAATACTTAATAATACGTCTCCTTTAGAAACTTTATCACCCACTTTAATATTTACAGATTCTATCTTGCCAGAAACTGTTGATGGAATTTCAACACTAGATTTGTCACTCTCAATGGTAACAACAGGATCATTTAAGTTTATTTGATCTCCAACTTTTACTAAAAGTTCAATGACCTCAACTTTTTCAAATTCACCAATGTCCGGAACAAGTAATTTTTCACTCATTATTTTAAATCGATTTATACACTTAAAAAAAACTATATCTCATGTTATTTTAGCACAATAATAAGCCTTTTTGTGCAAACCTGTATTTTTATTGAACAAAAAACTTTAAAATTAACAAATAAATAAGAAGTTAATTTCTCTCAATGCACATGGCTATTCCCATTCCACCACCAATACAGAGGGTGGCACAACCTTTGCTTTTATTTCGTCTAATCATCTCATGAATAAGGGTTACTAAAATTCTGGTTCCTGAAGCTCCAATTGGATGTCCTAATGCAATTGCCCCACCATTAACATTTACAATCTCTTTAGGAATTTTAAGATCTCTAATTACAGCAATACTTTGAGCTGCAAATGCTTCATTTATTTCAAATAAATCGACATCTTCTCTCCTCCATTCAGCTTTTTCTAAAGCTATATTGACAGCCTGAATTGGACCTAACCCCATCAATGAGGGTTCAACACCACAAGTTGCCCAAGAGACTACTTTAGCTAAAGGCTCTATATCTCTATGTTCTGCTTCATCTCTAGACATTAATATAGTTGCTGCAGCACCATCATTGATTCCTGATGAATTACCTGCGGTGACTGTTCCATTTTCTTTGAAAACAGTTTTTAGTTTTTTTAGATCTTCTAAATTTAAATTGCTTCTTGGATGTTCATCTTTTTCAAAAAGAAAATTTTTATTATCTGTATCAATCTTTAATTTGATCAGCTCATTTTTGAATCTATTTTCATTTGTAGCTTTTTGAGTTTTTTCTTGAGAATTTAATGCAAATAAATCTTGTTCATCTCTAGAAATTTTATATTTTTCTGCAACATTTTCAGCAGTTATTCCCATGTGATAATTGTTAAATGAGTCTATTAATCCATCATTGATCATCGTATCTACTAACTTATTTTCATCTAGTTTTTTATCTTCTCGATAAAATATAGCATGTGGTGCTCTAGACATATTTTCTTGTCCACCAGCAACTATAATTTTATTTTCACCTAGTTTAATAGACTGATATCCTGAAATTACAGATCTTAATCCAGATCCACATACTTGATTGATTATATGTGCAGGTTTTGAAACTGGAATTCCAGCATGAATAGAAGCTTGTCTTGCTGGGTTTTGCCCTAATCCAGAAGTCAAAACATGTCCCATAATCACCTCATCAATATCGTCTGATTTTAATTTTGATTTATAGACAGCTTCTTTAATAGCTAATGCACCTA
>Ga0209306_1001205_pt1 | contig 12697 bp, 10 predicted proteins | sample COGITO_mtgs_1103_3_FD_184793 | JGI IMG/M metagenome (GOLD analysis project Ga0209306, IMG submission 184793) | Pelagic marine microbial communities from North Sea - COGITO_mtgs_110328 (SPAdes) (version 2) | ecosystem: Environmental > Aquatic > Marine > Epipelagic ... | reverse complement strand
ACTATCATCACATAAAATTCTCTTCTTGTGTTGTGAAATTATTCCATCTGCGCAACCACCACCATCAACGAGAACAACACGAATCGATAACTGAGCGTTGCGCGAATGTTTCCAATCGCTTCCGCGTCTTTTAAATGCATCGCGTCGACGCCATTTTCAGCGTCTTCTCTCCAACCAAGCCACAGCCAGAGACTTTTGAGTACACGACATTCTCCTCCCGTGGAAAGAAGAAGACAACATATCGCAGTTGTGAACGGGGCATCCGATGTTAATAACGTAACTGATGGTGGTACAAGCGACAGTCATCGTTCTTTCATCGAAAGAGATGCAAACAAGTCCGCTCGCGTGCTGCAAAACCAAAAACCATTGCGCTTCGGCTTCATAGGTTGCGGAGCGATGGCTGAAGCGATGGCGAGAGGATTCCTGGACTCCAAAGTCGTCCAAAGCGAATCTATCGCGTGCTACGGAGGAAAGAATCAAACAAGCAACGGTCGAGCGTCTCTGTTCAAGGAAGAGTTAGGCATCGAGAATATCGTCTCAAACGCCTCGGCAGTGTTGGACGAATCCGATATAATCTTCTTGTGCGTCAAACCAAATAAAATGTTGAGCATATTGGACGAGATTAAACCGAGGGTCAAACCGTGGCACGTGTTTGTATCTGTTGCCGCGGGTATTAAAACATCTGACATTGAAAAGCATTTAAATATTGGAACGAATGCGAAATCGAGCGAACGAGGACGCCAAGCTGATGGGAGCAATGGCAACTTAAAGTCTCGAGGTCTGTTCAATCTTGGCGGACGAAAGAAAGATAGCGATAGCACTAGCATGAAATCTTACGATTACGACGACGGCGATGATGACGACGACGACGACGACGAATATCAAAGTGATAAGATTATAGCGGCGGCACAACTCGAAGGCGAAGAAGTTTTTTACGAGGAAGATGCTGGGTTCAATGAAAGCAATGACAACAATAACAAAAGCGATAAGAAGGACAACGCAAACAACGACCTGCTGCCGACACCTTCGGTAGTCAGAGTTATGCCCAACACGCCGTGTTTTGTAAGAGAAGGCGCGATTGCGTGCTGTGGAGGGAAGACGGCGAGTCTAGCCACGGTGAAGATGATTTCATCATTATTTTCAAATCTTGGTTTATCGGTCATTGTAGAAGAAAGCCAGATGCACGCCGTCGTCGGCGTTTCTGGTTCTGGACCAGCGTATGTGTTTGCATTCATTGAAGCTTTGGCAGATGGGGCCGTCTTGAATGGTCTCCCTCGAAGTGTTGCGATGAAACTCGCCTGTCAGACTGTAATCGGCGCTGGAAAGCTTTGCCTCGAAACGCAGGTGCACCCGGGAGAGTTGAAAGATAGAGTGTGCTCGCCAGGAGGAACGACAATATCGGCGATGCGCCAGCTCGAAAAGAACAGATTCCGCTCTGCGGTAATTGAAGCCGTAACTGCTTCTGCGGAAAAAAGTAAACAAATGAAGAAAAACTAGAGCTTATTGATAAGCTTTGGTACGCATAATGAAAAACTGCTTTACACTTTCTGCGAAAGTACCCAATCTTCTATGTCTAATTTCGCCACGAATCCTAATTGCTTTTTCGCTTCGCACGTTGAAGCTAATGTGCCTATCAAATCGTTCTTCCTTTTGGCAACATGAGTTCTTTTCTTCTCATCTGGTTGTACTAATTCCGCTATTTCGTTTATCGTCTTTAATTTCCCGCTCCCAACGTTGAACACGTGTCCGTTTTGTTCTATCGAAGACTGCGCGGCTAATACAAAAGCTCGCGCAACGTCATCTACGTGTACAAAGTCTCTAAAATGATTCCCACTACCCTCGATCTTTAAATCTTCATTCGCTTTGAACTGCTTTAAAAACTTTCCAGTCACAACGCCGTCCAAACCTTCGCTCGGTTCGTTTGGACCAAACACCATAAACAAACGCAAGATTATCGTCGGAACGTGATAGCTCTCCGAATACAGCTTCACGATCGTTTCTCCCATGGCTTTTGTTGTAGCGTATGGAGAGGTTGACGCGGTTTTGTGCTGCAAAACATTGTATTTAGAATTCTCCTGGAAAGGAAGATTCCTCAAGTTGTTCCCATAAAACGTCGAAGACCCGGCGTAAACGAATTTCTGAACGCCTTTGAAACTTTTTCGCGCCTTGTGATGTTGAGGATGGTGCAGCCCCGAAGGTTGATTTTTTTTGTCGACGTATTTCGCGTTCGCGGATCCATCGCCACTATCAGACGACGCGTGCCGCGTTTGTACGATTGCTTTCAGAACATTCTCCGTGGCAAGGACGTTCTGCTCTATCGAAAACTGAACGAAATCCACGCCTTTCTTCAATGAAGGCAACACTTTTGATTGCGCAGCCAGATGGAAGACAACGAAAGGTTCGTGCTCTTCAATGGTTTTAAAAACTGTTTCGTAATCGCGACAATCACCGCGAACGAGCGTAGCCTTTTTAGCGAGGAAGCTTTCTTTGCCCGTCGACATGTTGTCCAAGACCACGACATCATAGCCGACGCGAAGTAACTCTTTCACTAAGCGGGAACCAATGAAGCCGGCACCGCCGGTAACTAACGCTTTCGTTTTCGCCACCGGTTTCGGCTCTTTCTCATACTGCTCGTGCGTGTATTCGCACGCGTCTTTCACTCGCTCTGCTGTTTCTCTCAGAGCATCTTCCCCGTCCTCGATGTAATTATCCATGTGATCGGTGTCCAGTAGACGGAAATATTCCTGTCCTTCTTTGAAACTCCCACTCCCAAACTTGCCAACGCTATTGCGCGTGACCTCTTGAAAGTTCCACGATTCCCGAACGATGAGCGAGGCAACCGTCAAAAGTGATAACGCTATCGCAAGTTTAGTCACGCGACCGTGACCAGACGGAATAGGTTTAAGAATATACTTATCATCCGCGCTGCTGCTGCTACTGGCGGCGGTGGTGTAAGTGATGTCGCCTTTGCTTAAACTTTGTCGCATTTTTCCTTATACCTAATTTTATTTTGCGACTGCTTTTATATCTATCTATCTATCAGTACGACACCAGAAGCATTGTTTTCTGAGAGAGAAAGGAACGTCGAAAATGATGAGGATTCGATCTTTATATATGCGTATATCCCGCTCTTCAATCAATGCGTCGCGAACTGGTCGCGTGTGCGCGATGCGTTGTTTCTTTTTTTTTGTGAGGGGGGGTGGGTGAGGTGAAAAACTCAATTTATCCACACTTTTCCAAACGCGAGAAAAAACACAGACAGAACGAGACGTATAAATACTACCACGTCTAACAAGAACAAGAACAACAACATCAAGAGAACAAGGAAAGACAAAAGAAAAGGATATGGCGCATAACATAGTTCTGAGCGCATCAACCGCGGCGACGAAATGTTCTTCGCAAGTGTGGCGCGCTGCTTTGAAGAAGGCGATGGACGCGAACAAATCTCTACCGAATGCAAAATATATCCAAGTCGCGACAACGGGAGCGAACGCATCGATGGACGATCAAAACGACGAGAGTGGGTTTCCAGCAATCCGTACGGTCGTATTTAGAGGTTTCCTGGACCGAGACCCGACGAAAGTGACGTTCGTGACCGATAAGCGTTCGAAGAAAGTAGGTGATTTTGCTGTCAACAACAAGTGCGAAATTTGCTGGTATTTTCCAAAGAGCAGAGAGCAGTTCCGACTGCGTGGATTTGCCAACGTCATCACGAATGAATCGACCGATGAGATTGACATAAGAGACCGCTCGATATCGTGGAAAAAAATGCGCCCAGGCGCGAGAGGGCAATTTGCTTGGCCGGAACCAGGACAACCGCGTCTGCCGGAACACGAGGAAGCTTACGATGTCGACAGACTGATAGAAAACGAAGACGAATTCGAAAACATGTGGCCGAAAGATAATGTTCTGGAAAACTTTTGCCTCGTCACCGTGGACGTAAACCGCATCGATCATCTAAAGCTGAAAGGAAACAAACGATATTTATATAGCCGTGAACAAAATAGCGAGGGAGATACTCGCAGTAATAATAGCGCTAATAACGAAGAAGAAGAAAAAAATGAATGGATGGTGTGCGAGTTATGCCCGTAGAATCTCATCTATAATGAATGCGTTTTTGAACGCGTTGTATTATTACTAGTATTATTATTTCAACATTAGTACGGATCATATTCAATTCAATTGGTGTATGCTTTGGCATACCCTCTGTTTTTAGAAGGTTTCAAACGTTGCTCGCTATTTTCTTTCCACACTTCGCCATCCTCGAAAAACTCCTTTTTCCAAATCGGCACCGTCGCTTTCAGTTCATCAATCAACCATTTAACTGCGTCCAAGGAAGCCTCGCGATGCGCTGATGAAACCGCAATTATAACGCTCGGTTCGCCAACAAGTACCGTTCCAGTCCGATGTTTGATTACTATTTTCAAGAGTCCGTCGTCGGTTTGTTTTTTACTACTCGTGCTCGTTTTGTCGTTGTTCTTTTCGCCAACCCCTCCCATTCCCCTAACTGTCTCGTTTTTATCCTCAACCTCGCAACTCGACGCTCTCCTCACAATCTTGACGTTTTCGCTATCGTGACTATCTCTGGTGTTACTCTTATCGCACCGATCATCGCCGTTCCATTTTCTGAACGCCATCGCACACAACTCGTTGAGTTTCTTCAAAGCCATAGGGGTGTAACATTCGTATTCCAATTTTGAGACGCTTTTTCCATCGAACGTGTTTCGGGTGACGCCGACAAAACTGGATATCGCCCCGGCGCGATCGTCCGATACAATTTGCACGCACTCGTTCAAATCTAAAGGCGTGCCGACGATTTCAACTTCCCAAATTCCTCCTTCTCCTTCTCCTTCTCCTTCTTCTTCTCTCATCGTTTTAATACTAGTGATAAGTCTCTTGCTCTTTCTTTTTCGTTGTGAAGAAGTTCTTCTTTTGCCTTAAAATTTTCTCGTTCAAAACGAACCATCGTCACTTGTCATCCTCCTCTCTTCCTAAACCTAAATACACGCGCACGGCGCATCAATACCCCCGATAAAAAACACAGCTCAAGAGTATATTTATCATGTGTATCGCAGCGACGACTGCACCAACGGCGAGGCGTCGAACTTCGCTCCTGTACGAGCAACACAAAAGGAAAGCAAAATTTAGATGGAACGTTGTCAAGCTTTTGTTCGCTCTGCTCGTAGTTTGGTACGTAAAGTGGACGACAAAGACGGTACTTGAAGGAACAGACGGGACGTACGGAGAAATGGACGAAGATATATCGGCGGCGTCTTCGCATCGGAGGAAAAACCATCCGGTATCTTTGCAAAAAGCAAACGAAGATTATGCTAGTAACGATGATTACTCCTCCTCCTCCTCCCACGACAAAAATACGCAGACTACAGACTACGACGGCGCGACTAGCGAACAACAACAACAACAACAACACAGAACACAAAACCAACAGAAAAGCTCGAGCGTTCCAGATGCATTGCCTGCTGTGCGAACTATTCCGAGACCGATATGCGGCGCGCATAATCAACCATGCGCGCACGGAACGTGCAACGATGACGAAACCATGTGCACGTGCTCGAAAATATACGTAGGCGACTTGTGCGATAGTCCAATCAAACTATCCGGGAAGAAACTCGGCGGCTCGCTCTTGCAAAGTTGGAACCTACCTTACACCGGTCCAATCATCATGTCGAAATATAACTTGGGCAAGCATATGAATACGAGGAAAACGGGCGTATTGCAATTGGATTTACCAAACGAAGTTCCTAGATTTTTAGGCCCGATTGGTCCACCTTTGCTGAAAATATTACCAAGCGATGATATCTTTAGAGGCAACCGGCTCTTTTTTCCAACGTGCGCCGTAATCGGCAACTCTGGGTCCATGAAATCGCGCGTAAATAGAAATCGCGCGGCGGAGATTGACGCGCATACCGTCGTCATAAGATTCAACGACGCGAAGACAGACTCGAATTACGGCGACATCGTGGGAAGGAAAACGTCGATGCGTGTGGTGAACGCAAAGCATTTTGGGTTTCGCGAGACGGAAGATGAATTTGTCGTGCAGCAAATGCGTTCTCCGCAAGCGTTTCGGTCGTTCATGGGCGAGCACAGAAGGAACCCGGGAACGCCTTTATACTCTTTACATCCCGATTTTGCATCGTACGTGATTAAATCGTTCCCGAAAATTCAAACGAGCGTTGGCTTTCAAGGGGTTTTGATGGCGTTGATGTCGTGCGGGACAGTGAACGTGTACGGATTTTCTCTCGGACCGAACGAAGGCTTTTCGCAATCGTATTACAGACCAGATTCGGACGAAGATCTCGACGCCGACGATGATAGCAGTAGAAATGCCGAAGTTCAAATGCTTCGTAAACGAGAACAAACCGAGTGGAAGGCTTTGAGCGCGATGAACGGGGCAGGGCTGATTACGTTTCGCGATAAGTGCGTTGAGAACTGTCATGTGAGTCGATCGCGTTGTGGTCAATGCATGAAAAAACAAGAAAAGGTGATCACGGGTGAAGTAGACGACGTCGACGATGGTGACGAGAATAGCGGTAGCAATGATGACGAGGATGGTAGTAGCGAAAACGATGTGCGAGCGGAAGAAGAAGCGTGAATTAGAAGATAGTCACAATTCGAGTCGATCGATTCACCCAACGCTGGCGGCGATAGCGATTCGATTTATAATACAATACATCGTTTGGTTCATGAGAACTACTTTATTTCCACGGTTTCAAAATCGGCAGCAATATAACTAGGAGTACAATCATCATGAGTATCGTAAACACGCAGGCCCATTTCCGCGTGTTCTTTTGGTATTCTCGAGCACTCACTAACGCCACTTGCCCTTGTTTTACGTACTCGGTCGACTTGGAAACTTGTTCCTGTATATCATCTATCATCTCTCCTTGCGCGTCGACTAGAACGCTCATGTCTAAAAAGATCTGATGTAAATCTAACAACCGCCGCTCTAACTCTCGAACTGCCTTGTGTCGTTCCTGAATTTCTTCGACCGTGTCTAATATCAAACCTCTGCCTTGATCTAAAATCGCTTGCTTAAACATTTGTTCATCGGCACCGTTTTCAATCATTGATTCGAGTTTTTCTTCCTCGATTTGTTCCCCAGTCAACGCAAAGAATCGCCTCTCGATGACTTCCTTGTGTTCGGTGCGCAACTTCTCGCGAAGGACTTGAAACTCAGCCATTTGCTCTTTCAACTTTGTTTTCAAAGCGTTCGAAACAGTTTCTCTGGTTTGTTTCTCGCTTCCATCCGCGCTTATTTTTTTCTCTCGTAGCAATCTTTTCAAGTCTTCGTCCATGTTTTGCACGCGCAGTTTAGCTTCACGCGCTAATGTTTTCGCCTTCTCCGAGCACGCGTTCATTTCGTCTTTGATTTCTGACATTTCTGATGATTTTAAAGCGGACTTTCCGCGTTCGTGGAGTTGATGCAAGTTCACGAGCTGTTTTCGTATGTCCGAAAGAAGACTCTTAATCAATGTTGCGTCTCTTAAGAAGAGTTCCATCGTCGTTGGAGACGAAGTGGTTGATGTTGACGGCTCTGAAGAAACACCTCTTTCAACGTCAACGAATTCGTCTTTGTTAGTGCCTTTTGTTGATAAAAAACGACTCATCTGTTTGTTGTTGTTGTTCGTTTGCTCATCCCGGTCGTCAACTCCCGTCTTTTTTATCTCGCCGAGCAAATCGCTCATGTTGATTTTAGTTTTCGTTGCGCTTGAGACTTGTGAAGCGTTGTTGTTGTTGTTGTTGTTGTTGTTGTTGTGTCGCTTTATTCGTACGGTTTTTTGTGGAAAGGTGTGTGAAATTCAAAAAATCAAAGGAGTGAATTGTTTTAACTATCTACTTCACAACTTTAAACACAACCACGATGTATCGCATGATATTAGTATAAAACAATGGGAGAGAGAGAATAATGAGTTCGTGCGCAGTTTGTTTCGACATCGTGTCAGGAAAATGCGTTGCATTATCCGAGTGCGGCCACGTCTTTCATCCTTCGTGCATAACGAAGTGGTTCGAAATCAAAAAGAAAATCAATCGACAGAACGGTTTTGCGATTCCAACAGCTCCTTGCGTCGTGTGCAGAGTTGATTTCGATATCAGCGCGGCGCTTCCGGTGTATTTAGATGTCCCGTTATCTGCGCTTAAAGCAAAGAGAAGAGACGACAAGAAGCGAAGCGGCGATACGAAGAAGAAGAAGAAGAAGAAGAAGAAGAAGACCAATTTTGAAAAGAAAGAAAAAGAGAGAAGAAAAACAAACGTCCTCGAGAAGCAAGATGATGAGGATGTTGTCGTATTGGTTAGCAGTAGCGAGAGCGATGGAGATGAGAGTGATGACGCCGCTAATGATGATGGTGAGGAGCACTTAGAATCAGAAAATGAAAATGCAGAACTTCGCAGGCTTTTACTCGAAGAAAAGCGGAAAACCCGCGAAGCGGAAGATGCGGTCGTTTTGAATAGGTGTAACAACGATGCGTTCGCGCAAAGTAAAATGCAGCTGGAAACGCTACAAGTGGAGTATATGCAAGTGCAAGAAGAAAACAGAGTTGCGAAAGCGCGAGAGAAAATCGCAGTGGACAAAGCTAAAAATTTTGAATCGAGAGTCACGAGAGCTGAATCAGACGTCAAAATGCTTCGAAGCGAAATCTCGGCGTTGAAGCACCAAAGAGCGGTGGAGATGGACGTGTTCGCGGATAAAAATGCTGTGAGTAGTAGTCGCTTTTTCGAAGAGGAGCAGATTGCTCGATTGATGGATCAGAAGGATAAACGTATGGCGCTCGAATCCCTCGCTCGTTCTTTACGAATGAAAACAAAACACATCGTGACGCTCCAAGACGAATATTTCAAAGTAAATAAAAGTTTAAGAGTCGCGGAAAAGTCACTTCGCGATTTAGAGATGAAATACGCGAAGCGAAAGGCGAGAGAGAAGCAAACGAGGGAGGAGTTACAAAATCTTACGAGAGTAGAAAAGCAAAAGCATGGCGAAGTAGAAAGAAGCGGAATCAAAAATGGGATTAAAGAGGGCGATGTTGTTGTTGTTGATGATGATGACGACGATGACGACGACCTTTTGATTCTCGATGATGATGATAATAATAAAAGAAATAAACCGTCGAGTAACGTCTTACGCGACTCGAACAATAGGAACGATAGTATAAGCGGGAAAGCAATAACGCGGCTAGGTGGCAATGTAAAGAGTAGCTTCAATAGAAAAAACAATGCTAGTGGTGGCTCTTTCATACAAAATGGGGACGACGGCCGAGGCGGGAGAGCAACAATATTGACCACCTCTACAGGGGGAAAGCTCGAACGCAACAACAGAAATGATCGAGTGCCGTTAAGTCGAGGTGAGATGATGCAGAAAAATCTCTCCAGCTTCGTGCGTAAGGGACGATAGATAGATTTGTAGCATGTAGGTAGTAAAAAGTTGTGGGCGGTTAAACAGAGAAAGACGGCTTTTATGCCAAGTGGCATTTTCAATTTCTCCTCAGTACACCACAACTCACAAAGAAATCTCTCTCTACTTATTAGTGTCCCGAACACGATAACATCAACGCCTTTATACCATGACCCCATCGACAACTCTCTCCGTGATTTCCTCTCGCATCCTTCCGTTCAACTCTTCGTTCTCTTCGAGCAATAAAAATCGAAAGCAGATAAAGCGATCCCTAACGACTTCTGCTGATTCTGCAGACAACGACAAAAACAACGCCCGTGTGGAAAGCGAGAACAGGGGAGAAAATGAATCCACGCGACGTAGCGCCATGGTTTTAGGAACGTCTGTCGTTACTTTTGCGCTTTTTAACGCGCAACCAGCAACGGCGAAATTGCAAGGCCGCACAGGAGGAATTCCAATCGAAAACTTTCGAGATTTACCAGGCACAAATCCTGCAATAAAATATTACGACATGAAAGGCGGAGGTGGTGATAGTGCGGTCCCTTTCCCAAAAGGAACGCGGGTCGCAGTTCACTACGATCTTAAATTTCGCTCGTTGACGATTGCTTCTTCGAGAGTTGGGGCTGGTGTGACTGGCGGAACACCATACGGATTTAACGTTGGCACGCCCGCCGCTACTCCGGGCGGTCCGTTCTTACCAGCTTTCAACTACGGCATTCAAGGAATGGGAGTTGGAACCGTTCGACGAATGCTCGTGCCTGCGGAGTATGCGTACGGTAATAATCAAGTGCAAGAGATTCCTCCAAACTCTGAGGTGACGTTAGATTTGGAACTCTTGAGCATCGCAAAAACTGGTTTAAGCAAGTAATTTTGGAATGTTTTAAGAATAACAACAACGAACGCGTAACTTTATCTAGAGAGAATGTCTTGAACGAGATCGTCGCCAAGCTTTTTATCTCTTTGGAAATTACGCATGTGTAAAATAGACACGCATCCTTCCTTGGCGACATTATTTCCTTCATACTTTTTTGGCTCGCGCAACTCCAAACCAAAATTCTTCTTCTCTCCGCTTTCACCTCCAATCATCTCCAACGTTTCGGTCAGTGCCGCTAAGGAATTCATCTTCATATAAGGACACGATGCGCATCCGCCGTCCATGCCGCACCCTTCACCCGATGCCGGTCCCGGGATGATGGATAGACTAGACATTGCCTCGCTCACAATTTTCCCCGAAGAGCTGCTATTGACTTGCGTGATGGAATCTACGGAAACCGGGAACACAATTTCACACTCGACGCTCGAATCGTTCTTCTCGAGCTCTTCGGTAACAGCTCGCACGATTGATGTGACCATGCCAGTTTCAGTACCGAGCACGAATTTCATGCGTTCTGGAACGTACACTTCTCCATCTTCTTCCAGCGCGCTAGTGCTATTGTTGTTCTTGTTGTTCTCGTTCTCGTGCTTGTTCTTGTCTTTAGGCGTCGAAGAGGAAGAAGCAGAGGAAAAGAGTTCTCTGCTCTTGCGCTCTTTTTCAATACCACCTCGGATTTTGGCTAAAATGAAATCTAAAATATTTTGCGTCGAGCCGACGACGCCCATATTTCGTTCGCGAGCTTCCATTGCTAGGGTGAACATTTCTCCCGGAACTTCAAAATGTGCCGCTTGATAGGCGTCGGAATAACAGTCTCTCACAACTCGACACACTTCGCCACCGAACAAGTGATGCACCACGCACGCTCCGTCGCGGAAGTATTCCATGTTATCCAGCACTTTTTTCACTGACTTTTGGTCGTGTTCAGGGTGTAACTGTTTGATTTCTTCGTCCGACCACGTCGTTGATGCGCGCGTCAAAAGTTCGACCAAGTTGCCGCCCATGTACGTATCTGGACCGTAAAATATCTTGACGTCCGGAATTTGAGCAGCAGCTTGTAAAACCGTGTTGACGACGTTCGAAGACGTGCACGCAATGGTTGGAACTTTTGCGTTCGCGCTCGCCTTCGTGTCCAATCCAGTGTTGATGTAGATGACGTGCAGAGAATTTTTCGCCTCGCCGGCTTCTCGCAAATATTTTTCGTACGTTTCTGTTTGCGCAGCTTCTGCTAAGGAGCACCCGATGGCATCCGAGGACATGCGGTAAACGTTCGCTTCAGGAAATCCAGCGTCGTCAATAATAGCTCGCACGTTCTCTGACATGAAATCTACACCTAAGACGCAGATGTTTTCGCACTTTTCGTCTCTCACCATTCGCACCGCCGCGTCCGCCATGACTAAAGAATCGGAGATGAAGATCCTCGACGCGCACTCTGGATGTTTCGCTTTACATCGCATCAGCACTCCTTGGACTTCTGGGTCCATGTAAAAATGCGCGACGATTCCACACTTTTTCTCAATCAGTAACTTCGCCAACTTGTCCACCTGTTGGTCGTCCGGCGTTAAATATTTCGCCTGCGCTTCCGCGAACGACCCTTTCGGTTCGCATCCGGACTTTGTAACGATTAATGAAGGGAAAGGATCGCTTTGGAAATCGTTAAGTAAACTTCTCGCTTGTCTTTTGATTGTTTCTAAAGCGTTCTTAAACCCGTTTTGTCGAGAATCAATCGCGCTCGTTTTCACTGCGCTTTCCGACACCCCTCGCAGAGTCGCAGCTACGATCGATTCCACATCGATGTCTTCGATTTGTTTCAGGGTGTACCCTCGAAACATTTTCGTCACGACGCCGAGGAAACCTCTCGTTATCGCTGAATCTGAGTACGATTGCAATCGCGGGGCAGATGAACCATCCGATCCTTCTGTTCCTTCTCCTTCTCGAGAGAGAGACACTTTCACCCACGTTTGGGAAGCCGTGCACCCCATCACTCGAGTGTTTTGGTTTCTCTCCGCGAGTGATAACTCGACGACGTCCACTTGCGACTGCAGGAGCTTCTTCGTGGCTTCTTTCTTCTCCTCTTTCGTCAAAGAAGAAGAAGACGACGACGATGATTCAGACGAGTTCGAAGAAGAGGAAGAAGAAGAAGAGGCGATGATGGATGAAACTCTTTCTCTTCTTTGTCTTCTTCTTCTTCGGGAAGATGATGATGATGATGATGATGATGATGTCGTCGTCGCCTTCTCCTTCCGTCGGACGCTACTCCTGCTACTTTTGCTCGAAGGAGATGAGAATATTTTGGACGCGCTGCTCCTCGAACAACAACACAACGACGTAAACGACGACGACGACATTTATTCTTCTATTATATGTGCGTGTACGCGTAATCAATCTCTCTTCTCGTCGTGTGTGATAAATAAAAA
>Ga0209306_1001184_pt1 | contig 12826 bp, 9 predicted proteins | sample COGITO_mtgs_1103_3_FD_184793 | JGI IMG/M metagenome (GOLD analysis project Ga0209306, IMG submission 184793) | Pelagic marine microbial communities from North Sea - COGITO_mtgs_110328 (SPAdes) (version 2) | ecosystem: Environmental > Aquatic > Marine > Epipelagic ... | reverse complement strand
AGTAGTAGTGGCAGCGGTACTAGTAGTAGTAGTAGTAGTATTACTACCAGCATTCTTACCTTTACCGTTGGTATCCTTCTTCTTGGTAGCCGCAGTTACCGGCGCATCCACCTTCCCGTTCGCGATGAACGCCCTCCGTTGCTCCATATACTTTGTATTCACGCCCGGCGAAATCACCGGCGCGTTCTCTCCAACCGCCTTCAACGCTTGTTGCGTTAAAAACACCCCGGAGTGCCCTTTAGACCCACGGTCTCTTTTCCCTCTCGTAGGTCCTGGCCTCCAGCCGTTTGGAATGTTTGGTCTATATTCCGTCTCCTCCGTCGGCGTCGGCACGAACAGCGTCGTCTTCCCTTCCGCCCCGGTTTTCACCTCCGCCGGAAGCGTCGAGTCCACAACCCTCACCCACTTCCCTTTCTCCTTTCCTTGCTCCTGCGGATGCTCCACAGCCGCGTTGTGCTGAAACAACCTCAACAACTGTTCCGAGGATACCCCTAACCGCCCCAACGCGAGCGCGTTCACTTCGTTGTGCAAAGTCTCCGCGCTCAGCTCGAACACGTCGCCGACGAACGCGGTTCTCGGCAAATCCGGTTTCGCCACTCGAAACAACGCGTAGAAAAACTCGTCCGGGTCCGGGTGTCTGGCCCAAAACGCTTTCGGTTTAAACGTGTCGCCGTAAATCAATTCCAGTAAAAATTGAAACCTTTGCCTGTACGGTAAATCCATGCCGACGCCTCGCATGTGCCCTAAACCGAGGAAACGGAAGAGCGTTTTCGTTCGAGAGAGAATCGTTCTGTTGTTTTGTGTATAATGTGTGTAATGTGTTTCATGAAAGTACTCCGTCGTAAGTATTCAGCGTCATCGTCGTCGTCGTCATCAAACGACGTACACGACGACCAGAGAGAGAGAAACGCGAGAGAGAAACGCGAGAGAGAAACGACGAGAGAAAAAGAAGCAAACGTAAAACAAAATTACGCCGATCATCATGTGATCACATTTAAAAACGTGAACACAATTGAAACGAAACGGATCTCTCCGCGCGCGTAAAGTGTGCCACGAATTACCTTCTCTGATCGGCCAACCGCCACTTCTTGGGTTGTTGCCCGTCCTGCGGGATCAAAATCTTCGACGGTTGCACCAACTTCTCATCCTCCGCGTCTTCTTTCTCCGCGTCCGTGTCCGTTTCAGACGACGAATTCACCGTCGTCGTCTTTACCGTCGCGCTGCTCGTTTTGGACTGTTTTTGCGCCTTTGGCGTTCTCGCTTTCTTCGTGATTTTAGGCCGCGATTCTTCTTTCTCTTTGTCCTCTGCGTCGTCGTACTTGGAGTTTGGAATTGGCACGCGACGATTTGCCGCCAGTATTATTCCCGGTTGCTGTTGTTGCTGTTGTTGATCGCTCATGGTCTCGTTTTGCGCGCGCGCGTGTTGAAGAAGAGGGTTGGCAGTGCTCAATTTTTGTGGTTTTTGGTTCGAACCTTCTTTCCCTTCAAAGAGGCGAGATTTTGCGATTTAATTATATGCACCATCGAAGCCGCAATTTCACGCAAGAGGAGAGTGTAAAAGGAGGGAAGGTGAGAAAGCTTTTGAGAATGAAATTCTGCTTTTTTTCAATTTGAAAAGCAGATTTGGCAAAGAACAGGAAAGAGAGTATTGGGAGTGCCTAAATACGAGCGCGAGTGCGGAGGGCAGCCAGCGCGATTTTTTTATTTCAAACAACCGCGTTCTCTCTCTTCTACTACTTTATCCCTTTCTCGTTACCAAGGGTTGAGCACGGCACCGTCGACGGCGTCGAAATCGGCGAAGAGGTTTTCGTCTTCGTCTTCGTTGTCGTCGTCGTCTTCGTCGATGGCGAGGAAACTCAAAAGAGGTTTTCCGAGTAAGAAAAAATGCTCCTGATTTCGCGCCGTCATGTGCGCTTTGTAGATCGATGGTGGAGTGATAATTTCTTGCTCTTTGGTGATGATGTCTTTTTTGTGACGATAGATCGTGTCGTCGTTTTTGGAGACGAGAGAGGCGATGAGGAAAGGTTCGGTTTCCGCTCTCTTTCGGAGCGAGGCGGAGGCCGCGACAAAGCTCTGTTCTAGAGAGTAGTCTCCTCGAAGAAACTCGGAGAGTTTGCGGAATCCAGTCACGTTGGCAGAAAGAAGCTCGGAATATTTAACAAAGATGATGGAATTCTTTGCCGTTTGATCGTTTGCGTCGAGCATAGCTTCGGCGAAAGAGAGTATCGCGTTGGCGTACGCCCCGTTTGATTTTTCAATCTCAGCAGCCATAGCGTTCTCGAGACCGGTAAAGAATGGTACGTCCACGCTCGCGCTCATGAACCGCACAATTTCCACATCCAATGCAATTTCAGCGTTTAAATTGTTTCGCATCACGGATTGGAAGCTTGAACCGTCCAAATCGTCTCGTTTCGTCCGCGCCCATTCCTCCAGCGTTGAGATTATCGAGAGGTACGAGGACGTGATAACATCTCTGGGATCCCGCACAACGAATACGGTTCGGAAGGATAAATGTTCTGGAAACATAGATTGCATGCGTTGAGGAGTTAGAACAGTACCACCATCACTGGTGACAGACACCGTCCCCACATCATCATCGATTGCGCTCTTGTCGTTGCTCGCGGAAACTCTCGCCGTTTTCACTTTTTCCACTCTCTCGTACTCTCTAAACGCCTCTTGAAAGAACGCATCGCCCCCGGAGAACCTTTGCTCCACGTGCGCTGCAATTATTGACCCATCGATCGTTTTTTTCGACTCTCGAATCCGTTCGTCTCGAAACATCGCCTCGTTTTCGCTCGGCACATCGCGCAACGAAAAATATTGCAACGTCTTTGTTGTTTTCGTCGTCTTTTTATCCTTTTTCTCGGATGTGAACACGGTGGTTCCCGAGAACGAAGACGACTTCTGGACGACTCCCCTTCGCTTCCTTTTCGACCACGCGGACGACGACGACGCGCCGCCATAACCACCACCTCCAATCATCCCGCGTAAACCAATCTCGCTCGCCCGTTCCGTCTCCCTCAATCGCACCACCCCTTCAAACACGGCGAGATACAAAAACGAGCCCCCTAAGAGGACGAAACTTCCAATCCTTTTCGTTTGACTCCGTTTCGATTGCATCATAAAAATGGAGATTGGTATCAACACCAAAATTATAAAAACCACGACGACGTCGAACTCGAACGTTTTCGCGTACCCGAATTGTTTTTGTCGATGACTTGCGGACATCGTACTCGTCGTCGTCCTCGTCTATATTGTGTGTATAATGTGTGGGAGTCTCTTAAAAAAAACTGTGCACCCACCCTCGTATTTTTTGAAAAACATCGGATTCCTCATTTTTAACACGCGCAGTAATACTACGAACTACAAAGAATACTACTCATACTACTACTAAATCATCATCTCGACACCACGAAGGAACAAAAGTTCAACGGGCCAAAAACGACGGTTTTTGAAACGCGGTGCAATCCTGATACTTCCGCGCGATGAGAAGAAGGTAGAGTCTTGTTTTTCAAAAGAAGACGATGATGACTTCGACGCGTTTGCAACGACCGCCAGAAAGAGAAGAAGAAGAAAAGGAGGAAAGATTCTTCGCGGTGACGTACACGAACGAGACGCACAAAAAACGACCGAAATGGAAAGACGGATTTGTGAGAATAGTGCGGTGTTGCGCGGCGTCTCATTCGGGGTCGCTCTCGGTGGTTTTGTACGGCGCAAATGCGCAGAATAATCGCTCGTTTGAGGAAGTCACGAGAGAAAGTTTCGCGTCGTCCTCGGAAACGACGAGGAAAAAAGCAGGCCTTGAAACGATCGCGAAAATTTCGCGCAAAGAGACGAAAGCGATTCAATCGGTTTTAGAAAAGTTGGAAGAAGAAAATACGATCGAGGAATTTAGCGGATACAAAGTTGAAATCGACGAAGAGTTTGGAAAGGACGGGAACGCGGTGTCGAGACAAAAGGCGATGAATCGGTCGGCAGACGTTGGGCGGGAGACGTCGCTGTTTCGGGCGACGAGGAGTATACGCGAGAGTCAGACGCCAGCGTCGTTTCGGAATCCGATGTTTACTAAGACGACGACGGTGACAATAGATACGCTTACGCCGATACAGACGGTTGGTGTGAGTGCGAAGGACGTCGCTGGGAAACGATCACGTATAGAGGAGGAGGAAATGAACGACGTCGGTCTTCGCGATGTGGGCGCCGCCGCTTCGAAGGAAAACGAGCAGCCTTGTAATGCGGCGAAACAGCCAAAAAGAGTAAACATCGCGGCAGCGTTGAAAGAAAGGCTCGCGAATTTGACAAAACAGAAAGAGGAAAAGGAAAAGATGATGGAAATAGTAGCAGTGGAAGAAGAAGAAGAAGAAAAACACACGGAGGACGAAGAGGCGATGGTTCCACAGCGCGTGGTGAACTATGGAAATACGAATTCTTCATACGCGCAGCAGCAACAGCAACAACAACAACACAATGGTAATAGCAAGAATAATCAATATCGATACGCGGAACCGACGATTGCTATCAAGTTTCCGTTCGAAAAGCTTTCCGCGCACGTCGCTTTACGGTTCGAAGGCGGCGTTCGAGAATACCAAAACTACCTCCTCTCGACTTCGTGCGAACAACTTTCGCTCAAGCTCAGGAACGTTTCGGACGCGGTGCGAACGGTCGTACACGCTCTTCCGCAGCAAAAAAGAGGCGCACCGGTTGCGACGACCTCGGTGCACGTGAACACTACTGTCGATCCAAAAAACTTAGGCATTAGACTTGGACGACAGTATCGGATTCATTACTGGAGCGAGTGTAAAATGACCGCGTACAAGACGCAAACGAAAAAAGACGAAGAGACCGGCACCGTTAAACTATCTAAAACTGTCGTCGAACTCACGCTCGGTAGGTGCGAATACCATAGACCGAACGATTTTGCAAAAGGTGACGTTTACGTGCTCTCTACAGATCCAGGCTTTTTTCTCTCCTCTCCCGTGGCAAAAAATACTCGACAAGGTATGGATACGTACAAAAACTGGACCGGCGTCGTCGCATCCACGTGGCACGCACCCGATAAAGAAGGCAAGATGCATGTAGAAATGCTCGGCGATTTACCGAGAACACTGAAAGAGTCGCTCAAGAATAGCTCGAACGGTGGATGGGTGAAGAGAAAGTCCCTCACGTTATACGCAGCGCGAGCTCTGAGCGCTTTCGGCGAGTTGGAGGAGATGAAGAATGCGCTCGAAATGGTCAAAGAAGACACGATGCCACTCATGCGAATGATAATGAACCCATCAGTCGCAGAACTGACCAGCGAGCACGCGGAAAATATAGCAGCTGACGAGGAGGAAGATTTTCAAGATTTGGAGTTTACGTTCCAGAATCAATACGGTTTGAATCACGATCAAGCTGTCGCGATGAAGGGAATGGTAAACACAGAATGCGGCGTGAGTTTGGTGCACGGTCCGTTTGGGAGTGGTAAAACGAAATTAGTCGCGAGCTTTATTCGCGAACACGTCGCGAGTGTGAAAGATATGCAGCACAAGCTGGGTGTTCTTCCTCCGGATACGAAACAACGAAACGGCAGAATTTTGGTTTGTGCAAACACCAACGTCGCTGTCGATCGCGTGTTAAAAACGCTCCTCGAGAATGGTTTCACCGATTTCTGTCGCGTCGGTTCGTTGACCAAAATTGACGCGGACATTCTCCCATTTTCTATTCACGCCAAGCGTGACTCGAAGAAAGGCAACACGCACATCGAAGAACTCGAGAAAGCGCTGAAAGAAAACGAGAAAATTTCCTCGAGAAGAAAACGCATCGAAGAAGAAATCAAAAACTTGAAAATAAAAGGCGCCTTACAAAAGCGCGCCAAGTTGGTGAAATCCGCGCCAGTGGTTGCCGTGACGTGCAGTTCTTGCGTGAACAAGCACTTGGAAGATCAAAAGTTTGACATTTTAATCTTGGACGAGTGCTCGCAAATGACTGAGATATGCAGCCTTTTGCCGTTAGCTCGGTTCGGCGTGAAACATTTGATAGCGGTTGGAGATCCGAAGCAGTTACCGCCGGTTTTAGAAAGCAACTTGGAATATCCGACGATTTCTGAGCAACAACCCACGTTATTCGTGCGACTTGCGAAACTTGGGCTACCCGTGACGCTGTTGCAAACACAATATCGAATGCATCCGCTCTTGAGCGAAGTCCCGAACGCACATTTTTATGAGAACAAATTGTTGGATGGCGTTTCGGCGAGCGACCGCGGAGCGTTACTCGAAGGAGTACCTCCTTTGGTTTTTTTCGACACGCACGGCGAAAACGCGCGAGAAGAGCGAGGAGGCCAGTCGAAATTCAACGCTTCCGAGGCGCGCGGGTGTGCTGTTATCGCGCGCGAGCTTCTAAACCGCGGATTGAAACCAAAAGATGTTGGTATTATTGCGTTTTATCGCGCGCAGGTGGATTGCGTGAACTCGTATTTAGTAAGAATGCGCGTCGGTGCGACTACCACTGCGGATATCCTCGCGCCATCAGAATTGGACGAGGAAGAGGATGGCGAAATTCAAGTTTCCACAGTAGACGCGTTTCAAGGCCAAGAGAAGAAGGTTATTATATTGACGCTTTGTGGAGCATTTAAAGGATCAAATTCGTTCACGACGAGGGAGCGTTTGAACGTCGCGCTGACGCGTTCGCAGAGACACGAGTTTATCGTCGCCGATTCGAACGAGATTGGGAGAGACTGTCTCGCGTTACGCGATGTCTTGAGTAAGGCAAGAAAAACGCCGAGTGGTTATCATCCTGCTTCGCGACGCATCGATGACGTCGTGTGTAAATGGCCTTCGTTAGTTACGGCTACATCGTGCGATTTCGATGTCGCGACGGATATCGAACGGAATGCTGAATTAAAGGAAGATGACGCCGATGGGGAGAGTGAGGATATCGTGTGTGTTCACGACGACGCCGACAATGCCAATAATGATATAGCATCACCCTCGTCTTATACCGAATATGATGACGATGAAGATGAAGAAGAAGATAATAGTGATGAGCCTTCGCCGCCGGCTTCTCCGAAAGTCGAAGAGAAAGTTGAGTTTGATATGAACGAAGCCGAGAGAAAGAACGAGTACGATCCTTCCTCGTGTCCTCAGGAGTACCTTCCGATCATAGAAAAACTTGAAGAGATTGAAATACAGCCAGATGAGTATTACTTGTGGTACAAGAAACTCTCAAGAGCTTTGTTATTTCGCGTTCAGGCGGATCGCCGGTGGTGCGAATTGGACAATAAAATGCGCACGATGCTCCACGACCTTGGCTTCCCTGGCATCGACCACGTCTCGTGGAAATGGACGTCAAAACCGCTCCGTCGCGCAATCTTCGAGAAGTTCTTCCCTGCTTTTGCGTACTACGTCCACAAACACTTCGGCTACGAATACACTCGCATGCGTAAACTCATCGAAAAATACGACTCGGTCGACGCTTTGCGAAAAGACGAAACCGGCTTTGGTCTTCACGCCATACGAGAAGCCGAAACGCAAGATTTAAGCGAACGCGGCGCGAGATGGTTGACCAGGAAGTTGAGCTCATCAGAATGAGATAGTAGCAAACCATTGTAGCATTTGGCATTTCAACGTTCATAGAAATATGAACTCGTAGTATTCGAAAAAATTAGAGAAAGTCACTTCATTGAAAATCCGCGCAGCACACACAAACACGCACGAACATATCAACCGAGCAAATGGCCGCCACTCTCCGCCTCCAAAAAGAACTCAAACTCCTCCTCAAATCTCCCGAACCCGGCATCGTTGCCAAACCGTCCTCCTCCACCAATATTCTCGATTGGTACTTCCTCATCGACGGACCGAAAGACACCGCTTACGACAAAGGAAAATACTTGGGCAAAATTCTTTTCCCGAAAGATTACCCGTTTAAACCACCCGGCATCATCATGTCCACGCCGTCTGGGCGGTTCGAACCGGGGAAGAAAATATGCATGTCCATGTCGGATTATCACCCGGAAACGTGGAACCCCATGTGGTCGGTGTCGAGCATTTTGAAAGGGATTCAGAGCTTCATGGCGGACAACGAGATAACTGCCGGAAGTATTCGAACGAGCGAACAGGAAAAGAAAAAGTTGGCGAAAGAAAGCGTCGCCTGGCTGGTGAGAAACGCGCAGTTTAGGAAAGTGTTCGCGGAATTAATCGATGCGATGGAAGAGGAAGAGAGGAAGAGAAAAGAGGAGAATAAGGAGACGAACGAGTGAGGTATTGGGGCGTCGCCTTTGTCTTCGGAGAGAAGAGGCGACGCCGAGTTATTTTCAATGTTCGTGATTGTTACGGCATTTGTAATTCTCTTTTTCGCCTGGGCTATGAAAATCACCGCGATGATTGCGTAGTCACAGTTGCAGTAGTCGTAGTAGTCGTAGTAGTAGTATAAGCAGCATTAGTGAGTGAATAGAGGGAGAAGATTAAATAGATGACGCGACAGCGGAAGCCAAAAAGATACAGTTTTTTCACGAGAAAGTTACAGATAAATCAGCGTATATATTATATAGTTCACAATGAAACACACATCTAACAAGTTATGGAGTTCTTGAGCGAAGTTAAGACGTCGTAGTACTCCTGCAAATCATCCCCGTTCGGAACAGAATTATTATTGTTGCTCGCATTCTTCCCGTTCTTTTTCTTTTCGGCGGTGGCTTTCTTACCTTTCACGTTCGCAACTTTTTGGACTCCACCACCTCTTGCGACGACACCATTACCGTTGGTGGTGGTGTTACCTTTCGCGACGCGTTTCGTACGTTTACCTTTTGGAACGTTCTTGAACGAATCTTTCGTCGTGGCGTTTTTCGAGCCCAGAGGACGTCCGCGCTTGCGATACATGATATCGACGTCGTCGTATTGAACTTTTGGTCCTCTCGATTTAAGCGCCGATGGTTTCATCATCCCGATTCCGTTTGGCGTGTTGCTATTGCTATTGTTGTTGACATTTATTTGATTGGCTAACATGGCTTGGTTTTGATGCGCGTTCATGAACTCTTGCCCGCCCAGTTGATGCTGTTGAAAGGGCACGCCACCCATACCTCCGTACATCCCCATCATGCCGTGTTGCTGTTGCTGCAGTTGCTGCTGCATCATCAGTTGATACGCAATCTCCGGGGAAATACCGTTGCCGTTGTTATCAAACATAGCCGGTGGCATTGGAGGGAGCATACCCATGCTAAGTGCCGCCGCTATCGGGTTGAACTGTTGTTGGTCGCCTCCGCCTTGTTGTTGTTGTTGCATTTGAAACATCGCCGCCATCTGTTGCTGCGCCATCATCGCTTGCATCATCTGCGCCATAGCTAATTGTTGATGCGGTACCATCTGTACATTGCCATTGCCACCGTTAATCATATGTGCCATCGCTGCCGCCGCTGGATCGTTGTTAGTACTGTTGCTATTCGCCGGTCCGGGCGGCTCGGCGTTTTGCTGCTGCTGCTGTTGTTGCTGCATCATTTGCTGCGCTAAAATAGCGTTTTGATACTCCATCGGCATCGGAGGTAACACGCCATTTATACCACCAACGTTTTGCTGCTGCTGTTGCATCGACGAGGGATCTAAAAACTGCTGCTTCTGGTTATGCATCATCAAAAAAGGATTCCCGATGTGCGCCGCGTGCTTCTCGGCGGCGGCTTGATTGGCCGCCTGCGCAGCCGCTTGCTGCGCCGCCTCCGCCGCGGCTCTCGTGATGTCTTCCCCGCCACTATTCGTGGTGTTTGAAATCGTCGCCGGCGTTTCCTCTTTTCTATTATTAGTATCGTCGCCTTCTTCTTCTTCTTCTTCTCCTCCCTCCCCCGCTCGCGGCTTCTCTCCTTCTTCCGCGGCCTCGGCGGCGTCGCCTTCCCGCTCTTCCGTCTTTATCTCCCGCTCTTCTTTCGTTTCTTCTTCTTCTTCCGCCTCGTCTCCTTCTTTCACCCGTTCGTTTTCTTCTTTCGTCGCGTCTTCTTCGCTCGTGTTGTTGTTGTTGTTGTTGTTGATATTTTTATCCTCCTCTTCTTTTTGCTTTTTTTTGTCCTCCTTTTCCTCCTCCTCGGCTTGCTCGTCGACGTCGTCGTTCACTCCTTTTCCTTCTTCTTCTTCTTTCAGAGGAGGTTGTTGCTCTCTCTGTTGGTTCAAATTCGCTTCGACGACGACTTCTTGGTTTTTCTTTTCTTTCTCTCCGTCGTCGTCGTCCGCCGTCGTCGCCATCACCGCGCGAACGCGATGTTCACCGTCTTCGTGCATTTTCGCGCTCTGCGCGTATTTCCGGTTTTGACTTCGCATCAACTTTGCTTTTTCCTGCGCCTCGTGGCGATTCGTCGGCGCTCCTTTTTCTCCACCGCGCTTCATTTTTTCTTTTCTTCGCTGGATTAAAGAGCGCAGAAATATTTATTTCTCCCGTTGTTTTTTATTAATGCGGACAGACGAGATGAAATTGAATCGTTGTCGCGCGTACCAAAGAGCTCTCTCTTGCAAAAAGTTTGATCTCAGCGATGAATGTCGCAGATAAAACCTCGTTCGATTCGTTTCTCGAAAGAAATCGGACTTTTCTCGATCGCGCGTTCGTGTACGCGCGCGTTGAATTTGCTCAATTTTTAGTCGAGCTGGCTTTTGATGTCGCAAAGGGCAAGAAACCACACACCACGTTCGTTATTATTATATTTTTATTCAAAACGCGAAGAAGAAGTACGATCAAATGTGCCTTCTCGCGACTCGTACTCCCGAAAGATTTTCGAGTACACTTGAATAAACGTACCTCTTGCGTTCGAATCGATCGTTTTTAAGGTAATCGATACCGCGTAGTCGTCTGTGCAGACAGATAATAGCACGCGCGCAAACGATTTAAAAAAGAGTGACGTATGGAAGAAACCGCCGCAAAACATAAAAAAAAGGACAAAAAAGTTTCGATTTCGAGATTTTTCTCGAGATGTTTTTGAGAAGAAAAATATCGAAGACACTTTGGGCTCAAATTTTATATAAGAGAACTCTGTAGGTACGAATACGTAAGAATACCGAGAAAAAGAGAGCGTAAAACCGGAGTCTTCTGAAGTCAATGTAGCAAAACGGACTGCCGAACGACGCACGGGAGTGTATAAACTCGACTCGAGATCCGGTAATTAACGTTTGCAAGGAAAAGGAGGAAAAGGAGAAAGCGCGCGCGCGAGCGCGCGACAACAAAGTCAAAAATGTAATAAGGGCTAAATTGAAAATAATTCCAAAATCTATTTCTCTCTCTCTCTCTCTTTCTCTCTCTTTGTGTCTTTAAGATACATCTTCTTTACCATCAAGATAATCGACAAACAAAAGCTTTTAATCCTTGCCGCCTTCCTTGGCCTTGGCGGCGAGAATACCGGCCACGCCGCGGAGTCTACCGGTTCTTCTCGCGGCGATAAGACCAACCTTCTTACCCGCCGGCGCGTCACCACGAACAGTCGAGGAGTGACCAATGTGCTGGTGGTTACCACCACCGTGGGGATGCTCTACTGGGTTCATCGCAACACCTCTCACCTTCGGCCACGAGTTGCGTTTCACTCTGTACTTGTGGTACGCGGTACCCGCCTTCAACAAGGGCTTATCGCATCTACCACCGCCAGAGATTTGACCAACGGTCGCTCTGCACCCACTCGGAATCGTCTTTTTCGCGCCAGACGGCAATTTAATTCTAGAAAATCCAGTCTCCAAGTTGTGGGAGATCAAGATGCAGTATTCGCCAGAAGCCTTGGCTAACACTCCTCTGTCGCCGAGTTTGGATTCGACGTTGCAAATGATCGAACCTTCCGGCATGGCGGACACCGGCATGATGTTACCGACAACCAACTGCGCCTTTTTACCGGCGTAGATGAATTGACCGGTGTACGTGCCTTCCGCCGCGACAAACAATTCCTTTTGGTGCGCGTAGCGTCTCGTGTTGCGAAAAGTAACCTTTGCCAACGGCGCGCCGCGTCCCGGGTCGTGGATGATGTCCGTCACGACGCCTTTGATGTACCCGTGTCTTTCGGCAAAGTCCGCGGTTCGGTGCTTCGCCGCGCCTTTACGCGTGTGCGTGTGGGAACGGAAAACCGATCCTTTACCCTTACTGTAATATGATTTGAGGAAAGAAGGGAGAGAAAAGGGTGAGCACAGAAGAACAAACGAGAGAGAGCTGGAAAGAAGGACTTTAAAAACGACCGCCCCTGGGCAGACAACTGCGCGACATTCGATTTTTGAGATGATTTCCAACCCAACCGAAACACGACGCGAACGCGGAACGCGACAAAAGATCCACCCGTTGCGTTCAAACGTCTCGTTCGCACGCGTTCGCGTCCTCTTTTACCCCTCTCGCTCGCGCGAACACCTCCATCCAGGTATAATTTCGACCGCGCACATTGTCTCCTCTAGCCCTCGTTTTGGGAATAGAGGCGAAAATGTGCGTAAAAAAATTGAACCACAGCGCGCGCAGTTCAACGCGAACGTCCATCCGTCCACGCGTCCCGCGAAATGAACGAAGAAACGATATCTCTAACAAACAATCAGAGAGAAAGCGAAAGACGCAAACTTACCGGCAACCTCTGATAACGCGACCCATTTTTGTTTTTAGTGCGTTTAGTAATGAGGAGAGAGCGTGCCACAAAACGAGAGAGACCCTTTCGTTTGCACCAAAAAAAAGTAGACGCGCGTTTCAAAATCACTCGAATGTGATTTTCTCTCTTGACTTTTTTCCGTTGGTTCGTGTTTTTTTAAACGCGTCAAAGACAGGTAGAGAAGCGCTTCGTGTGTTACGAGACGAAAGAAGACAAAGAATACGAAGCGAGAGATACTCACAACGCGACGGTCTTTTGCGATGAGGAATAACAACA
>Ga0209306_1001169_pt1 | contig 12899 bp, 7 predicted proteins | sample COGITO_mtgs_1103_3_FD_184793 | JGI IMG/M metagenome (GOLD analysis project Ga0209306, IMG submission 184793) | Pelagic marine microbial communities from North Sea - COGITO_mtgs_110328 (SPAdes) (version 2) | ecosystem: Environmental > Aquatic > Marine > Epipelagic ... | reverse complement strand
CCAATCCGAGTGACCTCGAAGTTCTTTCTTTAGTCGCCACTGTTGTTGTTGTTGTTGTTGATTATGATGATGATGTTGGTTATGATTGCTACTCTCTCCTCCTCCTCCTCCTTCCTGGGCGCCTCCTCTCGTCCAAATCTTGCACAAGTTATCGCACCCGCAACTCGCAATCTCGTCGTTTTGTCCCCACGACACCCCGGTGCACCCAACCGCGTGCGCTTCGTTCGAAATCTTCTCGCTTCGCCACCCTCCTCCCGCCACATTACTATTACTCGAAATAACCGCTACGCTCCCGTCGCTCGAGCACGCCGCCACGGCGCACCCAAACTCGTGCGGTGCCCACGAAATCGCATTCACGCTCCCGTCGAAAAAACCTTTCGGCGTCACGTACACTCTCGAAAAAACGTTCGAACTCGTCTCCTTCCATATCATCACCGTGTGATCGAACGAACACGACGCTAACAACGCGCCAAATTTCGGGTGCGCCCAAGATACTTGCCACACCGGCCCTTCGTGCCCGGTGAGCGTCGTCGCGTTCGCTCTTTCGACGATTGCCTCTTGAGGAGGAGGATGATTCGCGACGTTTTCGCCGCCGCCGCCGCCATCACCACTCGTCGTCGTCGTCATCGTCGTTCCGGTATCGAACACTTTGATCGTTCGGTCGGACGAGCACGTCGCCACTCTCTTTATTTATGTATTATCGTTATTATTATTCAGTTTGACGATGATGATGATTGGTTTTAGTAATGTAGTATTAAGAGAGTATAAAAAATGTCAGTATAGTTATTCGTAGTAAGAGAGTCGTTTCCGTTGGTGTTGATCTCTCTCTCTCTCAACACACAATTCAAAGAACATTACCGCGCGCTTCTTCTTGCGTATAAATATATACACACATCGAGAACAACAACAAGAACAACAACAGCACATCACGCTTTCACACGCGTGCGATAAAAAGGAGAGAGAGAGAGAGAATTAAAGAGAGAGTTCAGAGAGAGAGTATGCGTACCCGTCCGTAATAATCGTACTGGCAATCGTGAATCTGATCCCCGTGTCCGGTGTCGAACTGTTTTTGTGGTGGTTGATTCTGATGGGAGAAAGGGGAAGAATACTGTTGTTGTTGTTGCGCCATCATCATTATTCTCTCTTATCGCAAATAAAGGGGTAAATGTCTTCTGAAAAGAGTCGTTAAACGCGCGCTTTAAAAGTCTTTTCTGAAGACGAAATTTGGGACGAAAATTGCTCCGAGAAAAACTCACACGCGGTCTGTGTAATTACAAAATTTTTGCCCTTGGAACCCTAAATATGAAAGGGCAAAAAAGAAGCGAAAAAAAAATGTGAAGAAAGATAAGCTCCTTTGAACTTCACTTATTTCTTTGAAAAGACACACACCGTCACACTCTTTTACTTATATTAAAAATGTTTTCTGTCACTCAAACTGTTACTCAATCCGTTCGCTTGAACGCGACTGTTTCCAAGAGAGACGTCACCCGCAGGTACGAAGAAGTTCTTCTTAAAGTGTTTTCTGCGTGTGTTGGATCGATCATCCATTTTGTTCTTTTTTTATCTCCTCTTTTCGGTACACGTCATTTTTTCCATTAAACGCGCGAATGCTTTCGGGCGCGCGCGCGCGAAGGAGAACGACGTCTTCATTCCTCTCGACTACAAACACCATTCGCCGTGAAAGCTTCTTTTGTTCCCTCCTTTCGTCGAAAAGAGAGAGTAAATAAAGTATGGTATCTTTCGCGACGAGATATAATTGGAAAGAGTGAAAGAGAGATATCACGCGAGTGCTCAACTGTCCAATGAGTGTGAACACGTTTTTGCTCCAAAAAAGGACACGTCAACAACCATCGCAGGGAGCGAAGAGGACAAAAAACAACAAACACTTTTGAAGAAGAAGAAGAGAAAAGAGAGGAAAAAAAATTTCGTTCTTTTTCAAAGCTGTCGTATTTTTTACTCTTTTGTACTCACTCTGTCGCGCTCTCTTTTGTTCTATTCTTTTTAAACAGATCTGGCGGCAACTTCTCCGCCCCTCCCAGAGATGATTCGGAAACGTTCAAAACGTCCGTCGCGGGCCAATCGAACTGGAACGCCTACGAAGGTTCCAGCGAGAAAGAACTCACGCCGGAGGAGAAGAAGGCCAAGGCCAAGGCGGAGGAGGACGCGTCCAACGCCAGAAGAGCCGCCGCCGCGGCGAAGATGCAAGCCGAAAGAGAAAAAGCCGGCTACAAAGGGTCCATCTTCTAATTTCGCATGATTTTGCATTGTGAGAGAAATATCTCGAGAGAGAGAGAGAGAGAGAATAAGAGAGAGAATAAGAGAGAGTGTGTTTTTGACGCTCTCGGTAGTATATCCAATGAAACTTGTTTGTACAAAAAAACTTCTCCTTCATAAAAAAAAATCGACACTTTTGTACACCCTAAATACTCGTCCTTTTCTCCCTCTAAAAATGGCGGCAGAAATCACCACAAAACGAATAAGAGAGAGAAGAAGAAGAAGAACGCGGAAGAGAGAGAGAGAGAAGAAGAAGAACAACGACCGAGAATCACCCGAGATTTGAACTGGTGGTTTTGGTTCTTTTTGTCCCCGTGAGTTTATTTAAAAAGATGTCCGAAGAGGAACCGAAAACGGAGAAGCAACTGATTCGCCAAGCGGGGAAGGAGCGGAAAAAGAAGGAAAAGTTGGAGAAAGAACTGAAGAAGAAGAGAGAAGGTGTGGTGTCATCATCGGGAGGAGGAGGCTCAGTTGTAACGGTGCACGCGTCGCAAACGCCTCCGGTTAACTTGGATGCCGTCTCCGGCACGCGAGACTTCTTCCCCGAGGAGTTTCGATTGCAAACGTGGTTGTTTGAGAAATTCCGGAAATGTGGTCTCAGAGCAGGGTTCGAGGAGTACGACGCGCCGGTGTTGGAACGGCAAGAGTTATACAAACGGAAAGCCGGGGAGGAGATCACGCAACAGATGTATTCGTTCGTGGATAAAGACGGGGTGGAAGTGACGCTGAGACCGGAGATGACGCCGACGTTAGCGAGGATGGTGTTGTCGAGAGGCGCGTCGATGATTTTGCCGCTGAAGTGGTTTTCGATACCGCAGTGTTGGAGGTTTGAAGCCACGCAGAGAGGAAGGAAAAGAGAGCATTATCAGTGGAACATGGATATTATTGGGTGCAAGGAAATAACCGCGGAGGTGGAGTTGTTGAGCGCGGCGGTGGAGTTTTTTAAGAGCTGCGGGATTACGAGCGCGGACGTCGGGATTAAAGTGAATTCGAGGAAAGTCATGCAATCGATGTTGACGATTAACGACGTGCCGGACGAGATTTTCGCGCCGACGTGCGTGATATTGGACAAGCTAGATAAGATTGGCGCCGAGGCGGTGGTAAAGGAGTTGACGGAGACGTTGGGGTTACCGAGAGAAACCGCGGAGAACGTGGTGAAGACGTTGAGTTGTAAAACGGTCGAGGAGTTGGAGGAAATGGCCAGAGAGGCGATCGAAGTAAGTAGCGGTGGTGATGATGGTGATAATACTAATAGCAATACGAAAGCCGTGGACGATTCATCCATACGCGAGTTGAAAGAATTGTTCAAACTGGCGGAGGAGTACGGTTTCGGCGACTGGCTCCAATTCGACGCTTCCGTCGTGAGAGGATTAGCGTATTACACCGGCGTCGTCTTTGAAGCGTTCGATAAAGCCGGCGAGTTGAGAGCGATCGCCGGTGGTGGTAGATACGATAAGTTGTTATCTTTGTACGGAGCGACGACGCCGGTACCGGCGTGCGGGTTTGGTTTCGGCGATTGCGTCATCGTCGAACTTTTGAAGGAGAAAAATTTACTCCCAAACGTCCAAAAAAGGGTTGATTTCTGCGTCTGCGCGTATAACAAAGACATGCAAGGCAAGGCGATGAAAGCGGCGGGTTTGTTGAGGCAGACTTCTCCTCCTTCGAATGGTAGTGGTGGTGGTGGTGGTGGTAGTAGTAGTAACGATGATGACGGAGATGGAAACATTAATAGCGCCGACGAAAACAAAAGACTCGTCGTCGTCGACGTCCTCCTCGAACCGAAAAAAAAAGTCGCGCAAACCTTCGATTACGCCAACCGCATCGGCGCAAGATACGTCGTCTTCGTCGCCCCTTCGGAGTGGGAAAACGGATGCGTCCGCATAAAAGATTTACGAGCGGAAGAGTACGCCGAAGACGACGCCGATAAACAAGTCGACGTGAAAATCGAAGACTTATGGAACGCTTTAGAGCAGATGCGAGAGAATGAAAATCGCGTGCGAGCGAGGAGAGGGTTCGCTTCCCTTTAGCAGAGAGAGAGAGAGAGATTCCGGATCGATCGATCGAACGCGCTTTTTACAGCAGACTTTTCTTCATAATTTTAACTGTTTTCTTCATTCATTCACGAACGAACGAACGAACAATAATACTAAGCATCACCGAACAATCGCTTCATTTATAACACTATTCCCATAATAATGGCGAGAATCAGAGACACCTCGTACGACAAATCCGTCGTCTACGAGCCGAGCGAAGACTCCTTCCTCCTCGCCGATGCCGTCGCGGAGGAGATTTGGTCTCGGGAAAAGAGGAAGGAATCGAACGCGTTGAGACGACTCGATGACGACGATGAAAACGATTTTGATGATGAAAACGACGAGGAGGAAGAAGAATTTGTCAGCGTGGAAATCGGCGTCGGTTCCGGGTACGTGCTGTGTTCGCACGCGATGCGGTTTTGCGAAGAAATGAAGGAGCGGCTTCAAAGGAAGCAGCGGGAAGATGATTCAAAGACGAAGAAAAAATGTCGTCGCGTGTGGCGGTTTCTCGGAGTAGACGTGAACGAAAAGGCGGTAGAACACGCGAAAGAGACGATGCGGAGACACGGGTTGCGAGTCGTCGGGGATGATGAGGAGGAGGAAAAGGAGGACTTTGATGAAGACGACTCGTCGTCGTCGCGGTATTCGATTGAGATTTTCCGCGGCGACATGTTAGAGGACGACCGGTTTTACCGCCGCCGGATAAATGCGAAGAAGAAGAAAACAGAAGAAGTGAAAGAAGAAGAGAGGAAGAAGAAACCAATAGACGTGTTGCTGTTCAACCCACCGTACGTGGTCACACCTTCGGAAGAGATTTACGACCCTTCAACGAAAAGTTCTTCTTTGTCTTCCTCGTTAACCGCCGCGTGGGCCGGAGGCGTTCGCGGCCGAGAAGTCGTCGACCGAATTCTCTACGACATCAAATCGTGGTTGCGACCAAACGGAGGGACGTTTCTCGTCGTCGCGTACGCGCAAAACGATATCGAGGAGATGATGGAGATTTTATCCAACCAAGACGGAATGCGAGTCGAACGCGCGAAATGGACGAAAGCGGACGAAGAGTCCCTCGTCGTTCTCAAAGCCGTGAGACTGTAAAATAATACGTTTACTTTAATACTAATACTAATACACGCAGAAATAGCGGCGCGCATACACACGCACACTCTACTACACCATCCTCCTCCTCTCCTCCGCTTTCGGCGTCGCCAACGAAACCGCTTTTTAACGCTCTCGCTCGCTTTCATCGCGCGACGATCAAACGCCGTAAAAGGTCACATCTTCGCGCATTTCACTCTACACCATCATCCTATCCTCCGCTTTCAGCATTTCTAAGACTGCTTTTTTGCTCTCGCTATCTTTAATCGTAATCCCGCCGTAGGTGACGTTTTTGCGTATTTTCGTCGCGTTTCCCACTCGAACGCCGCGTACGATTTTGTGTCGATTCTTCCCTTCTCTTTTAGAAGATTTCTTCTGTTTCTGAATGCCACCGGTGAGAACGTGTACTCCTCCTTTAGTATTCTCGTGTTTCTTACTCCTCTTTTCGCGCATCTGCTGTCCAACGCTCGTCTTCTCTTCTTCTTCTTTCATCTTCAATTCGCGTTCTCGCTGCTTTTCCAACTGTTTCCGCTCTCTCACTAACGCGTCCGCGATTCGACTTTGACGCTTCTTCATGCTGTTTTTCTTCGCCATTTTTAGAATAATTACGATTGACACTATTTGTACGTACGCGTGAGAGTAAAGTCGCGAGTAAAAGGATCTGTTTTAATGGTCTAAAGTGCGCGTACTTTTTGTGGGGAATGTCTCTCTGTGTTCCAAGAATGTGAATGAAATTAATTGAATTTGACGCGATATGTGTCAACGTTTACGATTGGTATCAATGTGGCCATTTGAGTACCTGCACATCAGTCTTGAGACGTACAACACAGAAGTATTGATGGTACATTTGTGCAATTTGCTGTCTCTGTTCCAATGATGCGATGAAATTCTACTTCTAACTCTTTAAATACTAAGACGGAGTATGCCCGAAGAAGCGCACGGCGCAATCGGCGCCGACGCAGACGAGATGCGCATTTGCAGTCTCCAAATCATCCTCGTTTTCTTTGTCGAAGTTTTCGTCGTTTTCGTTGTTGACGTATAAGAGTTGGGCGAAACGTACGCCGCCTCGGACGGCGTTCACGTCCTCCTCGACGACTTTGACCGCGCTACTTTTACTACTACTCTTTCGTACTACGTTTCGCCAGATTTTCGCGCGGCCGTCTAAAGAGCACGAGAGGAAGGACGTGGAGGAGCGAGACCAGTGGACGTCTTCGATTCGGCTGCTGTGAAGGAATTTGGAGTGTCGTCGATCGCGCGGTTTTAGGAGACGGAAGAATAACTCTTCTTTCGTCTCTTCTTGTTTTCTTTCTTCTTCATCTTTGTCATCTTCATCTTCATCTTCGGCGTTGGAAGTCGTCGTCCATAAGACAATTTCTCGATTGGAATCGCCGACGGCGAGATGTTTTCCGTTTGGAGCAAAATCTATGCACGTGATGTTGCACGACGAGGACGCGTTGCTTCGCTCGAGCGTTTGTTTGTGTTCAACGACGCCGTCTTCGTTTCTTCTCTCGAAAATGTACACCGCGGCTTCGTCGGCGCAGCCGAAAGCGAAAAGCGTTTTTTCGCCGCCGCCGCCGGAAGAAAACTGAACGGCGCGTCCACACGATAACTCGACTTCTTTTTTCCTTCTCGTCGTCGTCGTCTGAATCGTCGTCGTCTGAATCGTCGTCCTCACGTCAATCTGTTGTATTTTATCAAATAGAATTTTCAACTCTCCTCCTCCTCCATTATTGTCGCTCGATGATGACGATTTCTCGTATTCAATCGGCACGAGTTTCGCGAGACCGTTTGCAAACGTTATCATAAGTTCGCAGTGGTGAACTTCTTTCGTCGTAACTTTTGTTGTTTTCGGAAGTAGTGGTTCTTCTTCTTCTTCTTCTTCTTCTTCGTCTTGCGAAATCGAAACGGAAACGGAAACGACGCAGACGTCGATTGGCTGTTGCTCAAATTTTACGGCGCGACGATGACACTCCTGGTCGTTATTGTCGTTACTATTGTCGTCATCATCTATAAAAGCCATGTCTTTAACGCTCGCGAAGCGCAAGTGATCGTCGAAACCAATCGCGGCGACGATATCGTTCCCGCAGTTGACCAGTTTCGTGACTTTTTTCAGCGGCGTATTCTTTATGACTTCTCGCACGTTTTCGATGGTTTTCGTTTCCGGAACGTACTCGCAGACCAATATCTTCGGTCTCGGATCGTCTTCCCTTCGTATGCTCGCCGTCCAAACCTGATACTTTTTCTCCGTCGAAGAAGACGACCCCGACGAAACATCGACCGAGCACATCGCCGTTATCGGCCTCGAGTGTCCTAAAATCTCCTCCCGAAAACGCAGCTGCTTTTTCTTCTTCCTTTCACCAAACTCGTCTTTATCGTCGACTTCGACGACGTCGAGCACGGTCATCTTTCCGGACAAGCCGCAAGAAACGACCGTCTCGGCGGACGCGCACACGCCTATTTGCATATCATCGACGGTTGTCTCCGCGCCGCAACAACTGTACGCGTCCTCGAGCGTGACGTGTTTCGCGACGTGTTGTTCCGTCTTCGGTTTCACGACCAACCGAACGTCATCTTCTTCTTCTCCTTCTTCGTCTGTTTTCTTCAAAATCTCGACGATTTCTACGTCTACGCCTACTTGTCGTTCTCGCACGACGTCTTTCACCTTCCAAAGTTTCACCATTTTATCCGCCCCGCTCGAAACGAACCGATAAATTGTGTTATTCTCCTCATCCTCGTCGTCGTCTAACCACGCGACGCCGTACGTCGATCCGTCCTTCGCGGCGACCCGTCCTTCGTCGCCAACCATCTCGAGCGTCTCGACGTCCCAAACGCCAATCCCATCGCCAGCCGCGGAAAGCACGTACTTATCGTCTCTGGACATTCGAACTTCGTTTATATACTTTTCGTGAGTGTGTGTTCGTCGCTTCGCTCGCTCTCGTTGTTCCAACTGAAACGGCGGCCCACCTGTATAAAATCGCACTCGAAAATCCTCCGATCCTGTTATAACTCTGTGCGGCTTCCCTTTCCTGCTCCCGCAAACTGTCGTGCACGCTCGCGTCGCCCCCGAAAGGTCTTTCACCGCGGTCCCCGTCTCCGCGTCGACGCACTTCGCGAACTGCTCTCGCCCTTCGCCCGCGAGGAGTACCTTCGCGCCGTCGAAGGACCAACACACGTCCCGCACCGGACCGGCTAAAACCTTTTCGTGTCGTTTTATCAACGCTCCGGTTTCTAACGACCAGATCTGGATTGAACCGTCGGATGCTCCCGAAGCTGCCATGTGCTTCTTTGTATCGAAAGGAGGCGCGAACGGGCAGACGCACGTGATTTTGGCGTGCGCGTGTTCAACCGTTTTCTTATCTGTCCTCAGGAAAGTGACCGCGTATGCTTTCCCTGCATTCTCGTTGACGTAGGTAAACGAGAACTGTGACTCGTTCTCATCCTTATTATTCTCGTTGTTCTTAAGAGAGGAAAACGCGTGCACGTGCGCTCTTTCGCCTCGTTTGGTCGTTTGTGCTGGAGGCAAGATTTGCGTTTGTTCCATTTTTCCCAATATGCTTTCAAAAACGTATTCTTTTCGCACACATTAGGAAGAGCAAAAGTCGTCGTATTCTGAATTCGTTCTCACACCTTTGCTCTGTAACGCTTCGAGAGAGAGAGAGAGAGAGAGAGAGAGAGAGAGAGAGAGAGAGAGAGAGAGAGAGAGAGAGAGAGAGAGAACAACGAGAGCGCAGAGAACAACAGTCGTCAAAGCGGATTTATTCTCTAACGGTCTCTCTCTCTCTCTCTTCTTAAAATGAGATTTTCCTCAATTTTTTTGTTTAGGGTTCTAAACCCTAATTGTGGCATACTTTTTCTCTCTCTTTTTTTTTCTTCTCTCTTCTCTCTAAATAAATAAAGAGTGAAGCCGCGCCTCTTCCTTCAGAGAGACAAAAAAAGATTTCATCGTTGGAAAAATTCTCCGCTTTAAAAAGAACAACAGAGGAGGAGACTTTCATCATCATCTCCAGGATCGATCCGATTTGAAGAATAACATCGAGTCCTCTGTCGTTCAGAACAACTCTCTTCTTCTTCTTCTTTTGGAACGGGAGGAGGAGGAGGAAAAGAAAGGAAGAAAATGATGACCACCATTTCTTCCCGTGCTGATGAAGATGTGGAACAAGCGCCTTTATTGTCGAATAAGTACATCAATCGGAGAGGAAACGGAACGAGTTTTCGAAAAGGAGGCGTCTTTTTTGTTGTTCTGATTGTAACGGTCGCCGCTTTGGTGATGACGATGACGACGACAAGAAGAACGAGCGGTTTGAGTGCGTTGAAAAGACTCGGAGGACAACAACAACAACAAGTGAAAACAGGAGTACCGGACGAAGACGAACTGACGAAACAAGAGAAGGACAAGATTGACTTCTTCTTAGAGGAGAGAAGGAAAGAACTGGTGAAAGAAGCGGTGGCGAAACACGCGAGGGAACAAGCGAAGAAGGATTCTTCTCTCGCCGCCGCCGCGGAAGCTTCCTCGAAGGCGTCGTCTTCGAATACTACGAGCGAGAATACTAATAGCAATACTAATAATAGTAAGAACAAGAGTGCGAGTGCTGGTAGCGGGAGCAACAGAGGAGGCGAGAGCAACGGAGGCGACGACAAGAAGAACGGTATTGTCAATGTTGACAACAATAACAACAACAACAATAACGGCAAGAAGGGCGAGAATGGTAATGCGAAGAATACCGCCACTTCGGGGACGGGGTCAGTCATGTCATCGGCAAAGGTAGGAGCGGACGAGAAAAACAACATCGCGTCAACAAGTACTTTTACTCCGAGTAGTAACAACAACACGAACGCCAAGAATAGCGGCGGTAGCGCTTCGCCAACGACCACCACCCCCGCGGACGCGAAGCCAAAGCAACAACCGAAACAACAACAACAACAACAACAACAACAACAGCGTGTGCAAAAGAATGCAACAACGACAATAACAACGAATAATAATAGTTATAATAACAACAACAACATTAAAAAAGGGGTGGTAGAAGTTGCACCGCACGCTAAGGCAGTTGTTACGGACGCCGCGGTCATCGTCAAAGACGTCGCGAAGGGTATCGTCGACAACATTGCCGACGGTACCTTTCACATCGACGACGATGACAACGGTAAAGTTGATGCGAGCGATGAGAAATACAAGCCGAATCCGGTATCGCCTGTGCGCTTTCTCGATCACGCTTCAAACAACGCGAAATGTTTGGACGGATCGCCTCCCGCGTATTATTTATCGAAGCGCGTCGACCGCGCCGTGCGAAGGAAAAGATGTACAAGCGATGGTGTCGAACACTCGTGCGGCGAAACGTGGATCATCATGCTTTCCGGTGGAGGCACGTGCGTAAATGACGAGGACTGCACGAGACGGGCGGCGACGGGATTAGGCTCTTCGAAATTAGTGCCGAGGACGTATCACTTCTCGACTGGTATTCAATCCGTGTTGAAATCCAACGAAGCGTTCAACACGGCAAATATGGTAAATATCGCGTATTGTTCTGGAGACTCTTGGTTGGGCAGAAGTAGCGAACCGGACGCGTCTGGCGTGACCATGAACGGCGGTCTCATCGTCGACGCCGTCTTGGATGAACTCATCAACCATCACGATTTGTTGTCGGCGAAAAACATCATCTTCTCCGGAAAATCTGCCGGTGGAGTCGGTTTAGTCGCACAAATCGATCGGTGGGCGGATGTTATCGCCCAAGCGTACGAAGCTCAAGGGCACGACCCGAAACTGCAACCTCCCAAAGTGTCCGGCATCGCCTTCGCTGGATTTCACTACTTTCACACGCACACGTTTTACGACCCGAGAGATCAAATGTCCATCGGTGAAAATAAAAACTCTGACGACGATTCCAAAGATGACGATAAAGAAGAGGCGTCGAAGGACAACCACAGCGCGACGAAGAGTAACAAAGAGGAGGAGGAAGAAGAGGAATTCGAGTCGATGAAATTTGACGAGATGGTGGAACAGATTTTCGAAGAAAACGCCGAAGAGGATACACTCTCTTCCGCTTTAGTCACGGACGACGACGATGCGTTGGTAGAGAAAGCTACGCCTCCCGCGGACAACAACAACAAAAACAACAACAAAAAGTCAAACGAGAAAAACGCCTCCGCTACCGATGACGATGACAAGACAAAAGCGAATGTAAGCACTGCAACCACCAGCACCACCAGCAGCAGCGACAAAGAGGAAACTGGGATTTTCAGCGAAATTTTCTCCACGTTTAAAGATAAATTGCAAGACAAATTCCGGCACGCCGCCGTGGAGCTCGGCGAAAGCGACGACGACCAGAAGAGCGAAGACGGCGTCTACTTGAATTCTGCGGAAAGTCGTCTGCTCTTACGATTCGGTCTCAACACGACTAACTCCACCAACACCTACGGCCAAATGAAACCGTCGTTTATCCCGTGGGACGAGACGAGTTGGAAGAAGTACTTGAAGTTTTGGCGCGCCGAGGATTCGTTACCGAGCGAGTGCACCAAGCGCGGCAGCAATCGAAAAGTACACCGTTGTGCGGTGGCAAGAAATTCGATCAAATTTATCAGAACGCCCATATTTTTTGTGCAAGCGTTGACAGATTCCGTCGTCATGTCCATCCACGACAATTGGCCGTTAGCCGACCACAGGTTTGTCCACGAACCCGATTTGAAATCGATGACGTTGGCGTCGTCCACGACGAAACATTTGAGCGACGTCCACGAGAAACGAAAACAAACGCAAAGATTGGTCGAGAAAACCATCGACGACTTGAACTCTGGCGTTTTAGACATGAAAGTCTACGAAGACAAGCAACTCGAACTGACGAAAAAGATGTGGGAAAACTTGGACGAAGAAGAACGCTCCCGTCGCGAAGAATACGCGAAAATGTGGAAGACGCAAATGGTTGATCGACTCCGAGAAGCGACAAAAGCAAATCCAAACGTCGGCGTCTTTGCGCCCTCCTGTTACGTGCACACTAAATTCGACAAGATCAAAATCGACGGCGTCGAAGCCCGTTCGGCGTTAGCCAAGTGGGTGTACGACGGCGAAAGAACCATAGTCATCGACGATAAGTGCGACGCGAACGGAAAAGGTTTGTTTTGCAATCAATCCTGTCAAGATACCGCGCCGCAGCTGGAAAAAACGAACGGAGGGCAAATCGCGCCGAATACCATCGTGGATAACTCTAGAATGGGCACCGACGAAGCGCAGCAGCAAAAACAAGTTACCACCGCGAGTAGTAGTACCAAGAAACAACAACAACGACGACGATAAAAATAAACGCAAATATACTACGAGTTTTAGACAAATAGAAAATAGCACACGCAACAACAACAACGAGAACAACACCGCGAATACCCGTGTACACATTAGCGCGTAATGAAAAGAAAACTATTCTTCTTCGCACATCAATCGCTTCGCGCGCCTTCCTCAAATCACATTTGATACCCTAAATAGAAGACACTCGAGAATTTTGAATTTCT
>Ga0209306_1001167_pt1 | contig 12909 bp, 5 predicted proteins | sample COGITO_mtgs_1103_3_FD_184793 | JGI IMG/M metagenome (GOLD analysis project Ga0209306, IMG submission 184793) | Pelagic marine microbial communities from North Sea - COGITO_mtgs_110328 (SPAdes) (version 2) | ecosystem: Environmental > Aquatic > Marine > Epipelagic ... | reverse complement strand
TCTTGCCCCGAGACATGTCTTTCGTTCGTTCGTTCGTTCGTTCTCGCGTTTTTTTTCCATTTTCCTCGGCGCCACAAAAAAAAAGGTTTAGGGTTCTATTAAAACCCTAAACATTTTGTCTTCCATCTCTCTCTCTTTCCTTTGCCGCGGGGAATAAAATTCTCCCACAAAAAAGTATACACACACACGCGCGCGTGGTAACCAAGCTTTAACACGCGCAGAGGAGCGGAGAGCAGAGAGCAAAGGAGGATGACGATGAGAACAACAACAACAGAGGATGCGCCTTTGTTGTTGTTAGATACTACTGTGGCGTCTTCTGTTTCGTCGTCGTCGTTCGTTTCGATGATGCGCTTAAGAAATCACAACATTGGAAAGGTCTCCTCTGGCGCCGCGGTTGTTGTGTTCTCGCTTTTGCTCTTCTCCATACTGGCAGTGACGAAAACGGAGGACCATGAATTGAGCGGCAAAGGAAGACGCGGGCTGGTTATGCTCGGTGGTGGTCACCATACTCACCACAACCACGAAGGATCGTCGGCGTCGTTGACGTCGTCTGTATCGTCTGAGAAGAAACAGAAGACGAGAAAAGGCACGAAAACTCTGCACAAGCAGGAGGAGAAGCCGTCTTCAACGCTGCGCCTCGGGAAGAAGAAGCACAAGCAAACACACAAACGCGAGGAAAATCCAACGTGTCCGCAAACGTACATCCGAATTACGAACACGAACGTGAAAGATAACGGTGAATTTGAGGACGGGAGCGAGTTGGCGTACAAACTGGAATACGAAGAGTCCTCTCGAGAGTGCGAGGAAAAATGCAACGCGGAAGCCGCGTGCGTCGGCTTTGTGGATTACCAGGACACGTACCCAAAGTATTGCGAGTTTAAAACCGCCGTGGATGGGGACGATATGGAAGATTACATCGGGAGAGACTCGTACAAGAAGTTGGAGGTGACGTCTTATTACGTGCCGCATTTCAACAAGTGGGTGCCGGCGCACGAAAGCGACGACGAGGCTGCCGGGTACGAAAAGTTTGTCTACGAAGAATCCGCGGAGGAGTGCGAGGAGATTTGCACGGAATCGGAAACGTGCGAGGCGTACGTGGACTATAAGGAATCAAAGACGCCGTATTGCACGTTCAAGACGAAGGATTACGTACAATCGGTGTTGGATACGCCGGCGAAGGATTTGTACTCGAAGAAGATCTGCGTGCCCGGGCAGCCAGTCGGGAAGGAAGTTTTGGAGGAGTTTGAAGAGAAACCGGAAGAAGAGGAGGAAGAAGAGGAAGATTCATCAGATTCTGAAGAAGAAGAAGAAGATGATGATGATGAAGAAGACGAAGACGCGCAACTCGCGGCGATGAAGAAAGAAGCCATCGAGAAGTTTTTGAAACACAAGAAAGAAACGAACGCGTTTAAAGAAGCCATCGCGGCGGCGAAAGCGAAGAACGCGAAGACTGCGAGCAGTTCTTCATCGACGAATGGTGGACACTCGAAGAAGCCAACGTGGGTGAAAGTCGTCGACGACGACGACGAAGAAGACAGCAACGGGGAGAATGAACCAAAAATCAAAGCGGTTTTGAGCGGCAAAAAGAAGAACAAAAACGAACAAGAAGAACAAATCGAGGACCTCTCCTCTTCGAGCAAATCGACAAAAAAATCCGCGCGATTGGCGCAATCCAAACTGACCAACTTCGGCGAAATCGCCAAAGAAAAAGCGAAGAAAGAGGAAGCGCTCGCGTACGCCAAGAAGTTGTTTGAGCACGAGAAGAAAGTCAAAGCTGAGCTCGCGGAGAAGGAAGCGCGAGAGGCGGCGGAGGCGAAAGCCGAGGCGGAACTAGAGGCTAAAAAAGCCGCAATCAAGGCAAAGAAAGAAGCCAAAGCGAAAGCGAAGAAAGAGGCGGAAGATAAAGCCGCGGCGGAGGAAAAAGCCAGATTGGAAGAGGAGGAAAAGAAACGGCTGGAAGAGGAAGAGTACAAGAAAAATTGGGCGTCCAGATGGATGGCGAACATCGAGGCGAGAACGGAAAAATTAGCCGCGAAGAAAGAGGAGAAGAAGATGAAAGAAATTAGCGCGTTAGGCGGTGGATTCAGAAATTTCGTCTCTAAAGTCTTGCCATTACGCACGTGGGAGAAGAGCACGCCGACGGCGTCGACGACGACGAACAACAACGTCGTCGAATCCGCCGCCTCGCAGCCGCAACAATTCCAACAACAGCAAAAGCAGGCTTTCTCGGCCGTCGCCGAGGTTCCGGATGGACGACCAACTCGCGACTTATCCGACGACGTCGCCATGCGAATGTCCAATCCATAAAAAAGGAACAGTATTATTACGTTTTATCTTCGCGAGCGATTGTTTTGTACATGTTATAATAGCCACATATCCGATGTTTATAATACCTTACGATACTTTACGCTTGAATACGAGTTGAATTCCAAAGCGGACAGACAGTTATTTTTCTTCATTCTTTCTCCTCTCTTCTCTCTCTCTCTCTGCGGCACACGATGCGACTACTCCCTCGCATCAAACAATAACACGCTTAATAATGTTGTCTTCGTCTTCTCGAAAAGAAGAAACAATCATCGAAGACGACGTCCTCGCGGAACAACGACGCGAGTCCGTCGTGTCCACGTTCCTGGCGCAAAAGCGAGCGGATTTGCAAAAGCTGCGAGACTATTCCACCGATTTCCGAGGGCTGAGAGACATCCACTCGGCGAGACTGTTTCCGCTCTCCTCGTCGAACGAGTCCGTTGGCAAGTTTAGCGCGGATCTGGGATTGTTCTTTGACACGTTAGTGTCGATTGGCGTTTTGTGCGTCGTTTTGAGTTGTTTGACGTTGCACGAGATTGCGATTGACGTGGAAAAATCGAAACTCTCCGGCGAGTACAATGTGGAAGTTTTTCGGACGAGTTCGTCGACGTCGTCGTCGTCTTCATCGTCGTCGTACGAGTGTTGGAAAAGCTATTACTCGAACGCGGCGAATTTCGTGCTGCGCACGACGCCCGGGTCCAAGTGCGAAGACGCGAAAGCGAGGAGCTTTTACAACTGCCCGACGACGTGTAAATACACGGCGAGGGACGAGGCGGAGTACGACCAATTTTTTACGGGAACGATGACAGAGAGTGCGGTGTGCGATATGATTTTACCGTGCGAGTTTGTGGACGAGACCGTTACCCCCATGTGTTGCGATGAAAGCGCTTCGCCAGAGCTCGACACGAAACCGTCCTTAGACGTGGGCGTTTTTATCGTCGAAATTTTAGTCGTGTTGGCGTGCACCATTTTTGACGCCGTATATCAAAAAGTGCAATCGGACAAGTTTTTAAAGTACGACATGGAAACGATGACGGTTGGAGATTATTCCGTGTTGGTCAGATTTCTGAATAAAGACGCCACGAGAGAGGAAGTCGGGGAGTTTTTTACCCACTACGGAGAGGTCGCGAATACAGTTTTGATGAAAAACGTTTGCAAGCTCGTGGAATGCGAAAGAGAACTGTGCCGTTTGCGCTTGAGTCGCGCGGAGATAGCGGCGAAGATGAATGCGAAAAAAGAGCCGCAGAAAGGGAGAGCGAAGAATTCTCCTCTAGGAAGATTTCTCTACAGACTGTTGATATTGCGAGGTAGACGAGCGACGGTGGAAAATTTAGTCGCGTTGGACGAGAGAATAGAACAAATGAGGGAGAAAATTCGCGAGATTGAGAAATCGAAAGTTTTAGAGGAAAACACCGGGCAAGCGATCGTTACGTTTAATTACGAGGTGAGCGCGTCGGCGTGCGTAGCTGATCATATTTCAGATGTAGAAGAGTGGTTCGTGCGAAAGCTTCGCAAGGAACCGGATGCGCCAAAGTTTCGAGGAACAACTGCAATTGTCGTCGAAAGAGCGCCGGAACCTTCCGACATTATCTGGAGAAACATGGGATTTAACACCAAAGGTGGTAACGACGATGGGAGTCACAATAGTTTGCTCAGGAATAGACACGTGCACGCGTTCTTCATCATGACTGGAAGTCTCGTTGCGTTTTGCCTCGCGCAATGGTACGCCGAACGGTGGAGGACGCAAATAAGGTTGGACATTCTCAAGAAAACCGCCTTGAGCGGCGGTGAAGTATCAATCTCAGATGCCGACCAGAACGTCTTGCAAGTGCTGAAAATCACGTCCGCGTTGACCATTTCGCTCATCAACGTCATCTTGACGCAAATCGCGAAGGCGGTCAACCACTACGAGCGCTACAAATCGCACTCCATGGCGAACACGATGTTATTGGGAAAATTAGTATTAGTACACGCGTTGAACACCTGTGCGATTCCGATTTTGGTGACGCCGTGTGGTAAGTCTGATGGCGATTGCGAATGGTACACGTCTGGTGGGTTAGTCGACCAAGCGTTTTATTTGCAATTGTTCAACATTTTTACGCCACATTTACTGATTTTAGGGCAATTCATCTTCTCGCCGGGGTACTTTGTGAGAAAATTTCTTGCGCCGTTTGCCAAGACGCAAGCGACGATGGATTATCTGTACTCGCCGCCAGATTTCCCGTTGGCGGAGATGTACGCGCAGTGTTGTAAAACGTTCGCGATGGCAAACTTATACGGTCAAGCGTTACCGATTGGCTATTTATTAGCGGTTGGCGCTTTCATTACGCAATATTGGGCAAACAAGTACACGACGCTACGAATCTCACGTAAACCGCCTAGATTGATGATGTCGTCCACGTATATGGTCTCCAGCGTGATTAAACTCACGACTTTAGCAAACATTTTGTTCGGATATTATTTTTTTTACCGAACAAATACGGATTCAAATTTAGGGACCGCTCGATTGTGGACGCTCTTGGCGATTTGGATCGCCGAGGCGGTCATGCCGACCAGATTCACTTTGGGTGTGGGGAAATACGCGGAACAGTTGAGTGAAGTGGCGAAAGGTAGGAAACAATTTGAGCAACGAGGCACGTTTGGGCAACCGTACGTGTCTCTATTGTGCATGGACGAGCAATCGACGATGTCGATATCCGAGGCGGAGACGAAATCCTCGGCGTCCACGCCACCTGTATCGCCGAGAAAACACTTCTTTCAAAGCGCGTTGGGGAGTTTTGCGTTTTCTCAGCGTCAGCGCCCGTCGTCTGACGAGTGTGACGACCAAAACGAGATGAGAGAGGTGGAAACCATTATTAGCGAAGCCGGCATCGATCTAGAGTCAGAGTTGATGGAAGAAGTTGAACACGTTTCGGAAGATAGCGATAGCGATGAAAAAGAAGAAGAAGAAGAAGAGCGACATGTCGCCTCAGATAGCGTAGAAGAAGGAAAAATAGAAACATCTGAACTGGAAGAACACGAGATACGACACAAACGACCGTCGGCGAGAGCTATTACCACAACCAGTCCCAGCGCCGCATCGGCGGACAAGAAACGTCTCGAAAAGAAACGCCGGGCGATTGCGAAGGTTTTATTGGATATGGAACGCGCCGCGTTATCGCCGCAATACGCCCCGGACGCTTTAGCCGTCATACCAAACTTGTCGCGAGATGACTTCGCGAGATATTTAAATTACCTTAGTTGCATTTCGCGATGTTCGGCGGACACGCTCGCGCATTCGGCTCGATTGGAGATGTATCATCCACCGGTTCCGAACGAGTTAGACGAGACCATCTTGTTCGATCTGTTCGTCAAAGAGTATCAACTATTTAACACCGTGTTGGAATCCAACAACGCGTTACTCCCCGGTCAGCGGCCTTGGTCGAACGCGGTGAAGACGATGAGAGCCGTTCGCGCTCTTCCCGAAATTGATTGGAAAGTAGAGATGCTGCGAAGGTACAAAGAGAGCCAGAAACGCGCCACGCCGAGTTGGAGAGAGTTTGATTGATACTACATATAAATACATACACGCGCAAAAAATACAACTTCCTATAACTGCACCGTCGCATCATTTTATCACGCTATTCATCGGCAAAAACCAACTCTCCGCCTTGGCTCTCGCCGCTTCATTCGCGTCCGCTCTCGCCTTCATCCGCTCTCGACTACAAATAGTCTCCGCTCTTAACACGGAACTCCCGAACACTTTCGGCCGAAACTTTTCCGCCGCTCGCGCGATTCGTGCCTCTCGCTCCTCTTTTTCCTTCGCTTCTTTCGTTTTCATCTCGTACCTGTGCCTCGCAAAATCCATATCGCGTCGCCTTCTCGCCAGCGCTTCCAAAGGCGAACAGATTTTGTGAGAACTTTTACTCTTCATCGCTTCCAACGAAGAATTTCTCTCCCTCTCGGAATTCCTCCTTTTCCTCTCTTCTTCGCGCTCTGAAATTCGTGCCTTCCTCGCTTTTCGGTCTTTCCTCTCCTTTTCTTTCGCCGCCTTCGTTTGCTCCTGCTCTCTCTTCATCCTCGTTTCCTTCTCCTGTTTCGAATTCAATTCTTTTTCCCGGCGCCATTTTAAGACGTCGAGCTTTCGATTTTGATTTTGATTTTGATTATTAAAAGAAGAAGAAGAAGAAGAAGAAGAATGTAACAGAAGCGGTAACACTGGTTTCGACGAGGACGCGATGCGCTGTCGGCGTATGCGTTCGGCGAGCTGGGAGACGTATTCGTCTTCGATCATTTTAGTCTTGTTCAGTAAGCTGTTCAGTAGGGGAAATTTTAACGTTTGGCTGTCACACGAAAGTTTGAAAATTGATACAAAAGCCTTGAGGATGTCGAGAGAGCGCTCGAACATTCTAAAATCTTCTCTCTCAACTGCTACTCTTTTACAACGGTCGCACTGTTACTACTACTACTACTACTACTACACTACTACTCTTTGTTGCCGCCGTCGTCTAAATCGTCTGCAACAATGTCGCCCACGCGACCGAGATCGACGTATTGCGGGGAACGCATTTTCACTTGGTCGAATGTGTCTTTCCAGTGTTTTAAATCCGCTCGTTCTTTAAACTGTTCGACTAACTTTGCGGATATGAACCTTCCGCCGAGGTAATGGCGGCACGAGCTTATGATTTCAGCGAGATGTGAGAGGTCAGAGGAAGCGGCGTCGTGAGCTTTCAGGAAGAGTCGCGCGCGTTGTAGAACGCATTTTTTGGGCGCGGTGAGCGAGACGAGCGCGTCCGGGTGAATGCTGTACTGCGTTGGTCCTTCGTTCACGTCGTCTCCGCTGGGAATATCTACGCTCAATACCGTCGTTCTATCCTTTGTCTTTACCATTCGGATCCTCGACACGGCTTCGAGGACTTGTTTATACGGCTCGCGAGGCTCGCCTTTGAAGGAGAAACCGAACAGAGCGTCGACGACGACGCGATACTCGAGCAGCTTCGGCTTCTCAAAATCCGGTTCCCCATCCCCGTCGACGAGTAAATCTAACTGACCATCTCGTAAAAAACGACATCCCGCGGCTTTACAGGAGTAGTAGAGACCCGTGAAGAGCTTTTCGTTCTTCCAACACCCCCCCGACAACGCCCCCCCAAGCGCACTGTTCAACTTCGGGTGCCAGATGTCCACATCAAACCCTCTCAAGGATAAATGTTTCGCCGCGACTAACCCGTCCCCGCCGTTATTCCCGGGTCCGCACAAGAACAGTATCCTCCTCCTTGGTCTTTCTTCTTCCTCCGCATCCTCCTTCCCTTTAATGAACAACATCTCCGCGTCCAGAACGTCCGCGACTGCCAAACCGGCGAGTTCCATCAGTTGCTCGAGAAACCATCCGTGCTCGGTAAAACGCATCAGAGCGATATCGATTGCCGAGGCCGTCTCCGCGTCCACGTATTTCTTACCCATATTTCGTCTAGTCAAAGTCAAAGTTTTGGACCTCTCGAGCGTCGTCCTCGCATCCTTTTCAGCGCTTTGAGTTGTGACACCTTTTCAGTTATAAGATACGTTTTTCCCCCAGAGTTTCGCGCAAAACGTACGAAGAGAACAACACACTTTTCGCACACGACTCGACGACGAGAGACGCGAGGACGATTCAGACGACGCGAACGATGAAACCATCGTCGTGGTATTTTAAATGAGAGGGATTCAGAGGTGATAAGAGGAGGCGAGAGAGACGAAACGTCCCCGACATTGCTCCTTGTAGAAGGCCGCGGAAACATCTCAAGAGAGAGAGAAAATGTCGGAACGAAACGGAGGATCCGGAAGCGAACGGTCGCAAAAGTTCCGCCAAAGTTTCTTGCGAGAGAATAACAACGGCGAAAAGAATAGCAACAACGCCGCGACGACCGCGGGGTGGAAACGAGAGCGAATCAAACTGTACGAGAAACGATTCCGAAACGAGAAAGAGGATTTGGAGGAGGATTCGGAGACGAATTCGTCTCTGTTCGGGTGGTCGATTTTCAATAGGAGCGGGCATTTTCGAACGACGACGACGACGAGCGGTTTTGAGGGCGAGAACAACGGGAGTGGTAAGTATTCTTCCCGGACGGCGGCGACGGAAAAGGCGTCGAAGAGAGGTGTTGGCGGCGGATCGAGATGGATTGGGAATTTTCACAAGTACGGCTCCGCGAGAGGGGGAGATGGAGGTGATGGTGGTGATTCGACGACGCCGAGGTCTCCGGCGGGTTCGTCGTCCTCCCCTTCTTCCGTGGGCGGCGGAACGAAGTCGTCGTCGGTTTCGTCGCCGAGGTTAGCCGGGATCGAAGAAGACGCCATACACAATTTTATCGACGAAGAGGAGGAGGAGGATTTGCTTTTTGAGGAAGGTAGAGAAACTATGAATAACACGAACGAAAATACAAGGACGAAGAAATCTTCGATGCGACCGCCGACCGCCGCCGGCGCCGGGGGATCGTCCTCGCCGAGAGAATCGGACGGGAAAACGTCTGCAAAATCGGTCACGTTTGGTTTGCCGAAGACGATGAGCGAGAAAGAGCAGAAACGATACGAGCGAAAGAGAGCGAAAGAGATGTCCAAGTATTTAGAAGAAACGACGAAAGCTTTGTATAGCGAGGAAGAACTAAATCAAAACGACGGCGACGATAAGAGTTCATATTTTTCTTCCTTGTTCTTTCGAGATTTTGACGGTTCGTCGGGATTTGGATGCCTCCCGAGAACGGCGGTCGTGTTCGCGATGATAGCGAAAGGTTCGTTTGCGTTTGGCGGCGTTTCATACGCTTTGTTCGATCCGAGAGGGAATGCAAAAGTCTTTGGCGATATAGATAACGAAGACGACGGGAATGACAACGCGTTTCGAGCGATTGCTTTATTCGGAGGCGTTCTCGGGGCGATTTTGAGCGGGTATTTGTCCGATCACGCGATTGGGAGGAAAACCGTGCTATCGCTTTCTCCCGGCATAGCGGCGACGTTGTGGTCGTTTTTCTTTGGCGTGAGTAATTCAAACGGTTCGCTGTGCGACGCCCCACCGTTCGTGCCGGTATTATTCGCGTGCTTGTCTGGTATGACGTGCGCGTCGTGGTACTCGGTCGCGCCTGTGTTGTTGGCGGAAACGGCGCCGGCGCAGATTCGAGGACGCGCGTTTGTTCTGTGCATTGGTTTAGCATCTATTTTAGGCGCGTTCACGATTGGCGAGATACTCAAATTGATCCAACCAGACGACGGTTCGAGCGATAAGTTCTACGTCGTTTTGCTAGTTTTTGCATTCATGGTCACGTGCATGGGCACGTTTATCGCCGCGATTGAATCGCCCAGATGGCTCCTGTCCAGAGGCAGAGTCATCGACGCGCAACACTCGTGCGCGAAAATGAACGGCTCCAACGCTATTGATTCGTTGCATGAAATGCAGGACATCAAAACAGATTTAGATCGAACGTCGCCGGAAGGTAGTACCTCGCGATTTCTCTGGTTCGACTTAATCTCAAAGACCAAACTTTCGTTAGCGACGATCGTGTGTTCCTGCTTGATCGTGATTCAAACCTTTGGCACGTCTTCATTCTATATGTTCACGTATGATGAAACGGATGAAGGGGTGAACAACGCGTACTTGTACGCGTATTTATCCATGCTCGTTGGCATAGTCGTATGCGCGTTTCGGGTGGGCGAAACGAAGAGCGGCGGATTTCTACCGCGCGGACGCAAAAGTTTGCTCGTGGCGTCTTTTTTCATTTTGGCGTTGGCGAACGGCGTGCGGTTCATCGTCGCCGTCGTGGACGATGACGGTGATATCGACGAGGACAGTGTGAAGGATGTGAAAGCGTCCGTAATTGTATTCTGTAACTGCTTCGGCGCGTTTGGGTACGGCGTCGGCGCTTCTTTTCTACCGTTACTCTTCGCCTCGGAGTGGTTTCCCCAACACGCGCGACAAGCCGCGGTGGCGTCCGCCGCCGCGTTTATGTACGGCGTATTCTTACTCGCCAGCATCACCGAAGAAGCCACGATGATGTTACTCGGAGACATTCTCGTCTTCCTCGTCAAAGCGATCGTCTGTGTCTTGGGCGTCGTCGTCGCTTTGTACAGCGTCCACGACCCTTCCAACTTCACCTTGGAGATGGCGCTCTACTCGGAATCCGGCGGGAATCTCATCCGCGACGAGAACGACTACCCCGACGACGACGACGTCGAAAAAAACAGACAAAGTAGTAATAAAAAAGCCTACGAGGCTCTCCTAGACCACGCGAGAAACGCGCCGAGGTATTCCAGTTCCGGCCAAAGTTTGCCGCTTCGAGTCAAAACGGGCGAAAGGTCGCCCCGAACGTATAGTAAATAGACGTGACATATTGGCGACGCGTAGTGTACCATATTTTTGTACCAGAACATAGAGTAGAGTAAATAGATGACATGTTGGTGATGCGCATACGTAGAGTAAAGAGATGACGTATTGGTGATGTGTATACCATATTGTAGAGTAAATAGATGTGACGTATTAGTGATCACGTAGTACCAGTATGCCATAAATTTGTATGTACCCTTAACTGTTTAAAAGGCACCCCTCATTCAATAATCATCATCATAAAAAGTTCTTACTTACGACCACAACAATTACTACTACATTCAGAAAAACAATAATGCCATCTGTCGTCTCCATCGTGTATTGCGGCGCGTGAGGGTACGGGTCCAAGTTTCGCGCCATTCAGAGCGCGATACTTTCACAGTACGTCTTTAATGAATTGGATTTTCCCCTACATTTTGCTCATCATCTCTCTCTCTGTGTTTACGAATAAAACAGGTACCCGAAAACTACCATAACCGGCGAAGCGACGCCAACCGCGACTGGGTACTTAGAAGTTACCGTGGACGGCAATTTAGTGCACTCGAAAGATAACGGTGACGGGTACGTGGATAGCGCGGAGAAGATGGAGAAGATCTTGGATGCGGTGGAAAAAGGGAGTCGTTAAAGACTAGGGAGAGAGACCCCTTTTCGGGGCGAGGATACGCGCATACTACGGTGATGAAAAATGATGACGACGATACTACGAAGAAAGTGAACGCTCTGTTGGCAAATGTTTGCGCTTTTTGAGCAGCAACCAACGGAGCGCGATAATATACCGTTTACTACATTTGGTCATTTTATGTGCGCGCTTCTGTGTACGAGTTTTATTATACGACTATGATTCGACTTATTTTCGTATTAAATATCTTTGTTGAACACGCTCACTGGTACGACGTAATCGACTCTTCGTCGCATGGCTAACGCGTTGGCGGATAAGGATTCGTCTTCTTCGTCTACTCCCCAGTAAAACGCGAGCTTGCTTTTCACGATTCTCGTAAACGTCGCTTCGTTGCCGCTTTTCAACGCTTTGGCGTATTCGCTTCGCTCTCGACTAAACGCGGAGGATTTTTCTACGATTGGCTTCAAGACTTCGAGGACGAAGACGAAGTCTTTGGACGGAACGAGCTCACCGTCGACGGTGTATCCGCCGTTTTCGGAGAAAGCCGGGAGTAACGCCGGAAGGAGTTTAACGTTTATGTGTTTGGCCATGCGAACGTAAACGACGCCGCCGCCGGTTTTCTTCCCGCACTCTATAAAGAATTCCGAAAGTTCTTTTTGAATCTCGCCTTTGCGTTCGGCAATTTCTCTCGGGTCGCTCAAATTATTGTTGTTCTTACTTCTCGACGACGTCTTCAAAGAACTTTCGTACGGGTCGTTGACTATTAATCGCTTAAAACACCCTTTCTTTTCAGCCATTTTGAACGGGTTGCGCGTGCTTCCCGGCGCGAGTATGGAATCGAAATCGCTCTGGTCGTCCGAGACTAACGCGAGGACTAACGGTTTGTTACTATTCGCGTTAAAAGTATCGGCCAAGTCGTCGCCGCTTTCGAATCCGCCGCTATTCTCGTCTATACTCCTCCCGCCGTCTCTATTATATCTCGTATTACTCTCTATCTGTTCAAACGCGCTCACCGCGGTCCCTCGAAACGCCTCTCGCGTGATTCTTTTCAACTGCGCGCGCGCGAAATCGCACTGAATCGCATCGCACGTAGATTTACCGTAGTTGTCGTACCTTCTCCCACCACCACCACCACCTGTTGTTCTTTTCAATCCGCTTCCATTGCCTTCCTTTCGAGCGTTCCAAAATTTCAGCGTTCTCATCGCGACGAGCACGAACATATAAATCAACACCCGACCGAGCCAGGATTGAAACCATTCCGATTTCAAGAATCCCGAAGACGACACTTCTTTTACGCTCTTTCTTTCCTCCTCTTTCTTTTTATCTTTCTTCTTCTTCGTCTTCTTTTTCGTCGTCGCCGTCGTCGTCTTCTTGGCGGAAGAGGAACCTTCCACCGTTCGCTTTCTCAAGACACTTTTCTCCTCTCTTCTCTTTTCATCTTCGTTCTCATCATCGTCGTCGTCAAAATCATCCTCGTTTCCCGACGACGACGACCCAGACGAGTGCGTCTTCTCTTTTTTATTCTTCTTCTTTGTCTTCTTCTTCCCTTCTGCGTCGGGGAGGACTCTTTTGTCCGCACCAACGGAGACGACTGCGTCTCCGCTTTTTCCCATCATGTGTCTGAAGTGAATTTGTACGCGTGTGTTGTGTGTGCACGCGTATT
>Ga0209306_1001143_pt1 | contig 13037 bp, 9 predicted proteins | sample COGITO_mtgs_1103_3_FD_184793 | JGI IMG/M metagenome (GOLD analysis project Ga0209306, IMG submission 184793) | Pelagic marine microbial communities from North Sea - COGITO_mtgs_110328 (SPAdes) (version 2) | ecosystem: Environmental > Aquatic > Marine > Epipelagic ... | reverse complement strand
CGTGGATCAGCAGCTCCTCCGAAAAGAGTCTTCTTTATACCAACACTAATTTGAGTAACGAGAAGAAGAGAAGACATTTCTCGTCCTCTCCGTCGTCGTCGTCGAAAAACGATCAAAAAAATAATAATGAGATCGTCACGCCGGAACAGACGAAAGCTTTGTCGGACAAACCAGTGGCGACGGATTTAACCTCCATCGTGGACGCGTCCGCGAACACGTTGTTCTTAACCGAACTTTTTCGAGGGATGAGTTTAACGTTGAAATACTTTTTTGATACCAAGGTGACGATAAATTACCCGTTCGAAAAAGGTCCTCTCTCGCCGAGGTTTCGCGGGGAACACGCGTTGAGAAGATACCCAACCGGGGAGGAGAGATGTATCGCGTGTAAATTGTGCGAAGCCATCTGTCCGGCGCAAGCGATTACCATAGACGCGGAAGAAAGAGAAGATGGATCGCGAAGAACGACAAAGTACGACATCGATATGACCAAGTGCATATACTGCGGTTTTTGCCAAGAGGCGTGTCCGGTAGACGCGATTGTGGAAGGACCAAACTTTGAATACGCGACGTACAGTCACGAGGAGCTTTTGTACGATAAGGAAAAGTTGTTGGCGAATGGAGACAAGTGGGAAAAAGAAATTGCAAAGAACTTGCAAAGCGAGTCTTTGTATCGTTAATCGCTTTGCCCTCTCCGAAGCTTACTACTAACTAATACACACAGAAAAATAGAGAAATTGTTTGGAATCGATCGGGAGGGCAGTATTTGTAATATATATTTAAACAACACAAACACAGAACAAAAATAATTTTTGATCTTCTAATAGCGTCCTCCTCGGCCTCCTCGGCCTCGACCTCTGCCACGACCTCTTCCGCGACCGTGAACGCTCGTATGCGTCGCGCCTTCTCTTCCAAAAGTCTCCGAATCAACTTTTCTTTGTTCCGCCATTCTTTGAAAGTGCGCACTTCTGTTTTCTTTTTGCGTCGCGTCCGAGGACATGGTATCAAAGAAGTCGTCCTTTTCATATTTTGCGACGCCAAGATCGTTTGCCGTTTGTTCTCTAGCTTTGTCAAATTTAGAAAGCATGCTTTCGAAATCAAAAGCTTCAGTCGGAACAACCGCGCTTTGAGGCAAGTTTTGGTTCGATACGTTACCAAATCGACCGCCACCTCTGCCACCCACACCTCTTGGTTGCGGGATTCTTCCCCCGGCACCTCTACCACCTGGCGGGGGTGCTGGTCTATCTGGTGGCGGTGGCTTTGGTTTCGATGTTGGCAAACCAGCTTGCGCGGCAGCAGCGAAACTCGTCGGTTTCACGTATGCCGGTTTCGCCGCTTCCATGACTCTTGCCGGCGCCGGCGCTGACTGCGCCGGAACAGCTCCTGGTCGCGCCGGTGGCGGTACCAATCCAGCTGGCTGCTGCCGCTGTGCTTGAGGCGGTGCCTGTCCGAATCCTTGTTGTGGTGGTTGCTGTTGTTGATATCCTTGTTGCTGATACTGTTGTTGTGGCGGTGGTTGTTGCGGGGGAGGTTGTCCCCAGCCACCGTATTGCTGTTGTTGATACTGCTGTGGCGGTGGTTGTTGCTGTTGGAATACCCCCTGTTGAGATTGACTCAAATCATCCGGGACGCCGTGTCTGGTTGTATATCTCTCCATTTCTTGAATCTGAACAATATCTTCGATTTCGTTTTGGAGAAAACGAATCCCCATGTGGACCTCCTGAGAGGGCGGAATCGCCGGTTTCCCCAAACTTCTTCGGTTTTCCGTGCCGTGACTCAACACTGTTTTTAGTATGTAACATCGTGAACAGAGAAAAAGAGATACGCGTGAGTGCGAAAAGAGAGAGAGTAGAAAAAGAAAAAGAACAGCAACTTTGAGACGATTTATTAGTAGTAGTAGTAGTAGTAGTGTATTCTTCCTTCTCCTTTGAGACGATTCGTTCATTCTCTCTCGATCCAGGCCAAGAATTTTCAACTACGTACGAAAGAATAAATAAACGCACCATTATTCAATATGATCGATCCGTCGGTCTGATTGACTTCCGCTAAAATTCCAGTGTATCGAACGCGGGCTGTTGAACTAATCAACGAAAACGTTCCGCCGATACCTGCCATGTTTTAATTTCTCTTTCTTTATAAGAACTCGAGGAGATGAGTGAGGTGTGAAGAATCGGTTCTTTTGTTTCCTTCCAGTCGAGAAGAATTATAAAATTTTGGCGGGCAATTTTGGTCTTAAAAAAAAATGGTCTGCTCAAAAACTCAACTACTACCAGTACTACTCTATTACTATTACTATTACTATTACTCTCTTCTCTTCTCTTCTCTTCTCTTCTCTTCTCTTCTCTTAAGCTCCAACTAAAACACCCAACGCTTCTAACAAACCCTCTAACAAAACATCAAACGCGTCCGTGGCTTCTAAAACAGCCGCAGCATTCCACAAGGCGTGAAGCACGATAGGTGCGACGACGTTTCGAGTTCGGACGTAAAGAATACTGAGCGCCACGGAAAGCGCCGTGAGTGGGAGGAAACGGTCCATCGAAAAGTGTGCCAGAGCAAATATACAGCTAGAAAGACATATGGAGGTGGATACGCGCCACTTTTTCGTCAAAGATGGCATGAGGAAGCCGCGAAAGATTACCTCTTCCCAAATAGGGGCAACCACAGCGACTAAGACGGCGTAGAATAATACGGAGACGCCGTCTCCGCTCATAGCCACGCGCTCAAAATTTGATGGATTTACCACCACTGGAGTGGTTGTCAGTTGAGTACTGGAACCATTACCTCCGAATAAAGATGTCAAGATGCCGCGTAAGCTAAAAATTGTTCCACCGTTTGCAAAATAATCGCACAGTTTTGAGTTCAGTTCCGCGACGAGATTCACGAGAGGAAACGTCGCCACAAACAAAAGAGTCTCTTTCGAACACCGTTTGAACTCTTCGACTGATTCAAACGTAACCCGAAACCAATTCGTATTTTTCAACTCTTCTTGATACTTTCTCGTCCCGAACCACACGCAAAATATCCCAACCACACACGCTGCGATATCCGCAAACAAAGAGTACAGCGCCACGCCTCGACTTGTCAGCGCCTCTGCGTCGAAACCCATATGGAATGTCGCCCAAGGTACAAAAGACTGTCCGACCCACAGAAATGAAATCATCCAGAGCATCATGACCACGACGACGTGCGACAGAGACCACGGTACTGCCCATATTTTTCCAATAGTAATACTTTCATTTCCATCGTCCACGTTAAAGAGTTTTCGTTCCCAGTCTTTTCCTTCTTCTCTCGTTTTCTTTTCAAAATCCTCCTCCCGCTCCTCCTTCTCCTCAAGATGTTGGTGGTTGTTACTACCGTCATTAGTAGTACTACGAACAAATGCTCTTCTCCTTTGTATTCTCACTTCTATTTTGCTGCTATCGCTACCACTCAGGAGCAACTTTGCCTTCCTCGATGGCCGGAGGGGAAATGGGTGTCGTTGTTGTTGTTGTTTCCAACTGGAATCGTATCTCGTTGGTTGAGCTGCTCTTCTATCGGCGACGGCAGCAACTCGAGAAGAGGACGAAGAGGAGACAGAGTGACTCGCGAGGCGAGAAGTCAACATCGTCGTCGTCATCGTCCTCGACCTCCTCGTCACAGACAGGACGATGGATATCTTTTTTTCTGGAGAGAGTTCTTTATCTTCAAAATATCAAATCAAATTACAAATTGCTCTCCCTGTTTGTGCTAGACGTACACGTATATTGAAGCTATGGGCTATTATTGAAACTATAAATACAAATCATACAATTACGAAGGAGGATTGTAGTAATTGTAACGAAACTTTCTACCGAACGCGCGTTTGCTCGTCACGTCTTTATATCCTCTCCAAACTTTACCGACATCTGGATGCCAACCGAAAGAGTTTTCATTCAACGCCGGATGCCGATATGCGACCGGATCAAACTCAACTCTCGGAGCGACCGCGGCGTGCGGTAAAGGTACTGCCCACTTCAACTTTTCGTGACGCATGCGAAATTTTGCTTTGTTTTGCATTAAAACTGGGACTGAGGTGACCCACAAAACCAAAGAAGGGGCATAAGCTCTCTTTGATAGCAAGACGAAAGAGAGAAAGCTTTGCGCGATCAAAAGTGCATATATCGTCAAGTCCGTAACAGTTTGCCACATCGATCCACTCGATTCATACGTCTTGTCGTAGACGTATAAGATGTGATAACGCCAAATTATAAAGTTGAAGACGAAGAAAATCGTCGAAAGTAGCGAGATCATCGGCGCAACTGGAGCGAAAACCAAACCGATGAGCATCACCATGACGAAAACGCCAACTTCTCTTCCAGCTCTAACTGACCTTGGCGAGTACTTCACCGTCCGGTCGCGTGGTGTGACCGCGCAACCCAAACAACAGCAAAACTTGTTCACCGCCATACACAGTACGCCAGGATGCGGGAAGATTAAGCGTTGCGATGGTAAATAAATTCCTCGAAATAAAATCCAAATGAGGAAGAAATTTGACGTCAAAGGTAAGGATGAGCCAAGCAACGTTAACATTTCATCTGGACCTTCGGTTTGCAACGCCGTCAAGTAACGTTCAAACGCGAACCCCGAAACAGTACCGAGGAATATATTCAAAAAAGCCCACAGAAAGTAGAACTTGGTGAATTGCTGATCCGTCTTTGATAACGAAACGTGAGTCGTTTGCGCTTGGACGAGATAAAGTAATCCAAAACTCATGATGAATGTCTCCCATAGCGTGAGCAAGATGGGCGGTAAAATCGATCCCACGATTACTCTTACGACTCCTGCATCTTCACTTTTGCAATACCAGTTCATAAATTCTAACGTCGTTGCTTCTGATGCGCTTGATGATGTCACGTCGTTTGCGCAGAGTGTATTCAGAACACCGGCGAGCGTTCCCATCGGTATAAAAATAATAATCGCAATCAGAGGTAGCACGAATAATGACCTGCGATTACGCTCTTTTTTGCGCAGTAAGACAGTTTGCCAATTGATATCATCCGGTCCAGGCGCAGGTTGGATTTGAAAGGATCCTCCTCGAGAAGTAATTCTACACTGTGCAGCGCATGCTGCAGCGTATTGAGATCGAAACGCAATCACGCACGAAGGTCCAGGGCCTTTGAATAAGGCTGCTCTTCTCTCGCGCAATATTTCAGCATCTATCGTTTTTAGCCTTTTCGTGAGAAATTCGCGTCGATTTGATGCTTTTGATCCGGTCCCAGCTCTTTCGTACATGTCTCCAATTCTCCGCGTCATCATTAATCGATCTCGGGAGTTTTTTATTTCATCGCGCAGAGTGAGCAAATAATCGACGCGTTCGTGGTCGTGCAAGGGAATGATTCTGAGAAAATCAGCCCCAAACAATCCGCGAAAGAACTTTTCTACGTGTTGAAGATCATCCCACGGATCCCCTCGACCTTGCGAATCACCAACATCTGTCATCAACACGCAATAATTTTGGACGAGTACTGACACGATTCTTTCTCGTTGTTGTTGAATATTAATGTCTCCGTTGTTTTGAAAGTCACCTTCTCCCGCTAATTCTTCCTCTAATTCATCCGCGTCAACAAAATGCACTGCCGATACGAATCGTCTGTCGTCAACAGATGGTACTGGACAGCACTTCGCAAACTGATAAGAATCATCATAAACTCCCGCCGCTGCCTCCATCGTTTGCGTTTTTACTTTTTCATTCTCGAAATCCATACCACTCGGTCGTCTTCTATGCGCCTTACGAGTAGGAGTATTTTGAGCAGATGACGGATTTGGAAATAAGAGATTGCTCGCAGCTTCGGCGCCTTTCGTAGGAGTGACCACGTGATGAGAAATACCCTTAGATGGCGTAGGATGTGGACTCGTTCGAGAGGAAGAAGCATTATCGTTCATCATAGCTTTTTCTGCGAGATCTGAGAGATCTTGTCCATAAGAATCATCAGAACGAATATGAGGCGATAGATATTGCAGTTCAATATCTTTTGAGCTCGATTTATGCATGAGTCCTCCACCGCGCGCTCGAGCTGGTGTGCACGGGATATTATTCTCGCCATCTTGACCGCAAGTTCCACATTCGACATCATCCCATAAATTTTCACTATTTTTCACATTGTTATTGTTAGCCCACACTGTTTCGGCAATATCTAATCCCACCCACCAGTTATGCGCGATCGAATGCGTATCCTCAAGTTCATCGTAATCAGTGAAATCTTCAACGATTTGAGAAATATTTTCTTGCAGAACTTGCAGTTCAGTTCTCACAACATTACCCGAACTTTCTAAATTTTCAAAGGACCCGCTTTTATTAGTATTATTGAATCCTTGAATGATGCCTTCGTTCAAATTTTCAGCTGATGGCATTCTCAGAAACGGATTGGGCGATTCTGGTCGTCTCAATTTCAGCGGTAAATCACCGATTGACGCAGTAGTATTGTGCACATTTTTCGATGTAAACGAATCTGGAGTCGCCTCAAGTGCATCGGGTGGCGACAAAGGCGAAAGCGGACCCATCGAGGACGCCGTTGATAATTCACCTGGCGTTTCAGATCCTGACTCGCGGCCAGTTGGTCTTGGAATCGCAATTGGTGCCGGAATCACTCTTTTTCTAGTGCTGTAAGTATCGCTGTCGTTTTCTTCGTCTCTTTTTGCTAACTCTTGTCTCTCCTGAAAAAGCTGCCTCTTTTGTCTCTCTCTTTCTTCTCTTTTCGTCAGGTGCTGTTTCTCACTTTTATGATACCGACTCGCTACGTCAGAACCTTTCGGCCGCGTTGTGACGTAATTTGACAATCGCAAATCCAGAGACGCTCTGGGCATGTTGAACTTTGCTCCGCTATTTTTCGTGTTTTCACTTCCTCTGGATGCGTCGCTGGAAACCGATGTAGGACTTGCATTCGATTCAGGGCTATTTAGCTTGCTGCTGATGTTCTCTCTGTCGTCGATATTTTTCTCAGGATGACTTCTTTCTTGTGCGCTATTTTCCACCATGGTACCAGTCGGCGACGTCGGGAGTGACGATCTTCGATTGAAATTATTTGGATCCGCATTAATTGATGCCACTGGAGTTGAGAACCTATTTTCGCTACACATCGGAGTAGGAAAATCACCTCCTCCGCTAGTTCTTGGCGATATCACGGATCTACTTAGACCTGGACCTAACATTGCTTCTAAAAGGATAGGCCACGATTCATCGGCAACATTCGCGCTATTATTTTTGACTGCACTTCTTCTTCCCTCACTTCCCGTACTAAAATTAGACATTCCCGAACGCTGTGTCTGCAACTGATCAATAATACCACCACGACCATCACTTCTTGCGCTAAACTTACTATAATCGTTCTCTTCGTAATCGCTGGGCCCGGAAACGATATCTGCAATCTCAGCGAGCGTTTTTGACACTGTCGATAAAAATGGGTTTGTTACTCCTTTTCTCACAGATCCATCACCTACATCCCCACTACTTGTTTTGTCAAGACCGCCTTGATCGCCACTCATCCTATTTTCTACGTCGTATTCTTCTTGTTTTTCTATTGGTTGGAGCACGTTGATTCCAAATTCCGCCGTTTCGTTCGTTCCTTGTTGCAACAAACGTTGCAAAGTCGTTTGCGGCAAATGCATTGTTCTCCATACATTACACTCTCCCGTGGAACTTCCATACACTTGCCTCAAAAATTCGTAAGAACGATAGTGATGCTTTAATAACCATAGCGTATACAACGTGATGAGCCAGGAAAACAGGACGTGCACCCAAAATATACCAGACATAGGCTCAATATTTGCGATGGTCAACCCCATCAAATAATTTTCACCTGAATTCACCGCATCTGTACTATTCACGTACGTCTCTCTCAACGAGTCTATATAAAACGACTGAGAAATATGGATCGGACACAGCATAATAAGTCCTAAAACGGTAATCGGTAGAAACAGTTGCGTTCCAAACTGCGCGACTCGTAAAAATACCAAGGCGTCCAGTCCGCTCGAGTTCACCAACTCGGTATCCGAAACGTTCATGACGTGAGACACCCAACCGAACACGTGCACAAACCAGTACTTCAGTATGTTTTCTTTTTTTCGCTGCTTAAGTTTCGGCAAAGGCGGCGGCGCGTTTCCAGCCACGTTCAGCGAACTCAAATAGCACCTCCCAGAGTATATGGGTATATTATGCCTCAGCAGTCCGAACGATGCGAGGAGGAGAAACGCGAGAAGGATGTAGACCGCAAACGCGGTGATAACGTCCGCATCTTTAACGTTCGTATTCACGCATGCGAAGTTATACTTATCGAAGCACGTCGTCGTTCGTACATCGCTGCCTCCCGACGACATTTGTTCTTACAGTTACGGAAGCAAGTCAAACGTAACTAACTTTTTAATAACAAACGGAATATTGTCGATAAGCCAAAGAAGAGAATTTTAAGCTCATTTTTTTCTACCCTCTTTTAAAGTGTTTTTTGCCGTGTTATGGGAACGTTACCCCGCAAAAGGCGTTTCTCAGTACTCCTCGACGCAAACCAGAGGAGGAGGAGGAGGAAGAGAGTGTATGTCACCGATTTTTTCGTGAGTAAGTATCGCGCGCAATCAAATCAAATATCAAACAAACAGCAATCTTTGAAGTAAAAGAGAGTGAAGTCAAAAATTTTACAACTTTTCTACGCGTACTCAAACCTAAATCTCTCTCAAAAAACGAAAAGCACTTTTCTCTTCTCTTCTCTTCCGCTACTTGTTACTTATATCGTCGCATTTTTTTCCTCCCCTCTACTCGTACTGGACGACCCCTGAACGACGACGAGCTCTTCGTCGTCGAGGAAGTCGTCGTCTTTCTTCTTATCCAAGAGCAACTCGCCGTGATAATACACGTCTACCGCGACGGCGGCGATTAAACAACCCAAGACTAACTCTATGCGAAAAGGCTCGCCAAATTTTACGATGGATAACGTGGCGACGATAAACATCGCCCCGGTCGCCGCAAACGTCTTTGCAATATTATCCAAAAACTTCATAACTCCACTCGTCGCTATGCCTACGAACGCGTAATTACAAATCAACATAAACGTCAACGCGGTGTGACCTCTAAATAGCACCTCCACGCCTTTGCTGAAAAGCTCGCCGTCCCACACCACGGATACGGTCGTAAAGAGTACCCCCCACGAATATAACAACACGTTCTGAAAGTGAAAGTTGTTCGGCAAGTGTTTCAGAAACTTCTCGCAGAAAACGCTACTCATCGCGGTTAAACACGCGTTGCATACTTTCAATCCGTATCCTAGCGCGCTCCCGACCAAGACGTGTCCGTCCTTGCCTTGGCCGAGTTGCGACACCGTGCATCCTATCGTTAATAACACGAGCATTCTCCATTGTAATTTATTCAAATCTACTTTCATGATTATGCGAAAGAATATAGCCGTCGATAATATTTTCAAGTTGTTCAACAGTTGAAAGTTCGTCGCTCCGAGCTCGCGTATGATGATAAAGTTCAGATTGTTCGAGACGAAGTACAACAACGCCGGGACAGCCGCAGTTAACACGGTTTGCGAACTCCTCTCGATTTGTAACTGCCCGTTCGATTGGACGTAATCGTTGTAAAAGAACGTGGAAGACAAGGCTAACTTCGTCACTTCCGCGAAGAATGGTATCGTGACCGTCTTATACGCGTATTTCCCGTTCGGAGATATCGTCGCGTGCGTCAAAAGGGAGACGGAACATGTCAACACGAGTTGCGCGCTAAACGCCGCCGCTTGGAGCGAAGTGAACCCTTTCTTCGCGCTGAATACCATTACGATGATGTTGTTATCTTCAGTAGTGTATAAATATATGTGTGTTTTTTATATGTATTTGCTGCGTTTCTTCTTCTTCTTCTTCTTCTTCTTCATTCGTTTTGTGTACAAATGTGTTGTGGTGGAAATGTTCGTTTTGTCTGCGAGTGGTGTGTGTTCGTCTGTTTGTCAAAACTCAAAACTCAAAACTCAAAAACCATTGCATGCACGTTTTTTCGCCAGAATTTCTTTTAGCTGCTTTTGTCATCATCATCACATCACGTAGTGAAGAGGAGGAGTAGGAGGAGTCAGACTACTATGCTTCCCACGCACATCGGTGGTGGTAGTGGTCAAGGTGGTGGTGTGAACGCGAATAATTTCACGACGAACGATCCAGAGTCTGGTGGTGGTGGGTTGTCGCACTCGTTTATAGACGATAACGATGAAAATAAATATCGAACGAAAGAGAAGAGTTTCCTCCCCCCCGGAGGGACGCACATGCGGCAACTTTTTTTATTTCTCTTCACGCAAAAGAAAGCGAGAGTGGCGTTCGAGGTGGTGCGATTTTTCGTCGTCGCTTTGTTCTTTCGATGGCTGGTCGTGAAAGTCGTCTTCGAGGACGGGAACGAGGACGAGGATCACCCGGGTAGTGTATTGTCGACATCAAAAACAGGTGGTGGTGGTAAAAGGTATAGCAACAACAATAAGAACACGAACAAATACCACCACTCTCTCTTGGACGGAGAGGATAACATGTTTCCATTTCCTGAGTACGATAACTTAGTGATAGTCACTGGACACTCCGTGTACTCTGGGAGCGATTATATGCGCGCTGGAGAGGAAAATTCGTGGTTTCTAGAAGAGTATCAGATGCACGCGGGAACGGCAAACGCTTTGGTCGAACAGATTAAAGTCGGCGTCGAAACAGCCGCACGAGATGGAAAGGCAATTTTATTGTTTAGTGGTGGTAAAACGAGAAAGTTAGGCGGTCAAGTGAGCGAAGGATCGTCCTATTGGCAAGTTTCGCGAGCGTATAACTGGTTTGGGGAGATGAGCGTAGAGAAGAGAGCGTTTACGGAGGAGTACGCTCGAGATAGTTTTGAAAATTTGATGTTTTCCATGTGTCGGTTTTACGAGTTGACGGGGAAGTATCCGATGAAAACGACCGTGGTTGGCTACGACTTCAAGCGAGAGCGATTCGAAGAGCTTCACGCCAAGGCGTTAAAAATACCAAGCGTAAGGTTTGCGTTCGTCGGAACGCCCGAGGTGATGTCGTTTAAGAAACAGTTCGTGGAAGGAGAAGTCAAGGTCAGAAGCTTATTCGAGAAAGATGCGTACGGGTGCGAAGCTCCGTTATCTGAAAAGAGAAAACTCAGAGACCCATTCGCTGTTGGTGCTCCGTACGAAGCGAGATGTCCGGAAATGCAAGGTGCCCTGTCGGTGTGTAAGCGTGCAAAATCGAAAAAGGCGGGTTCGGTAAAATCTATGATCCAGCGAGTATCGTTGCCTTGGGAGTAATGATATGAGCAAACGTATATGAGTAGTAGTAGTAGTAGTACTAGTAGTATGACGATAATAAAAGTAAAGTTTAGCTCTATAGTTTGTATTGATGCGCAGATTTCTATCTTTAGGTGTCTCACAAAAGCAACGAACTCTGCTCTCTCTTCTTCTTCTTCTTCTTCAGAATTTCCCATCTCATCAAAACAAGGCACGCACGTGTATCATATCCACTCGGACTGACTGCTAACTCACGCGCAGTATGATCGAGTGAGTGTCGAAGAAAGTTGCTTGCTTAGTTGCTGCATCATGTCCACCGGTGGCCTTGGAGGCCTGAATAAGTCCCCGAACGGCGTCGTCTTCGGGGTAGTACAGCTCCAGCTTCCCAACGTCGTCACTCCCACCGACCTCGCCGTGCAAACCCAATGTATCGTCGACTTGGTGGCCAAGGCGCGACGAAATTTGCCGACGATGGACCTCGTGGTGTTCCCCGAGTACTCCCTCCACGGTCTGTCAATGGACACGAACCCGGCAATCATGTGTTCGCTGGACGGACCCGAGATGGCAGCGTTTCGTAAAGCGTGCGTCGACAACAGCATCTGGGGATGTTTCTCCATCATGGAGCTCAACCCAGGGGGCATGCCGTACAACACCGGCGTTGTCATCGATGCTGAGGGCGTCATCAAACTCTATTATCGCAAGCTCCACCCCTGGGTCCCGGTTGAGCCGTGGGAGCCCGGTAACGTGGGGATACCCACGTGCGTCGGACCGAAAGGGTGCATCCTCGCCCTCATCATCTGCCACGACGGCATGTTTCCCGAGTGTGCGAGAGAATGCGCGTACAAAGGCGCGGAGATCATGATACGAACCGCGGGTTACACGGCGCCAATCAGAGAGCCGTGGAGGTACACCAACCGTTCCAACGCTTTTTGCAACCTGATGGCGACAGTCAACGTGTGCATGTGCGGCTCTGACGGCACGTTCGACAGCATGGGCGAGGGGATGATAGTCAACTACGACGGCGAGGTTTTAGCGCACGGCACGACGGGTCGACCGAACGAGATTATCACGGCGGAGATACGTCCGGATCTCGTCAGAGAGGCTCGGGCGACGTGGGGGGTTGAGAATAACCCGTATCAACTGGGACACAGAGGTTATGTCGCCGTCTCCGGCGGAGCGAGAGACTGTCCATACACGTTCATGAAAGACATGGTCGCCGGGAAATACGAGGTTCCGTGGGCGGAGACGGTGGTGGAGAAGGACGGGAAGTCATGCGGGTTCGCCGCGCCGACGAGGACGTACAAGGGCAACATCCCAGATGCGGGTGGGTCGTTGCAGGAACAGTTGTTGGCGATTTATAACAACCCGAGCGGGCCGGCGATGGGGGATTCCGGGATTGAAATATCCGAGATGTGCAAATTGTTAGGCGGCAAGTACACGATGGACGCCGTTCGAGAGGCGGTGGAAATGTTATCTAACGAAGGGCACTTGTACTCGACAATCACGGACGATCACCACAGGTCGACGCATTTTTAATCCCAAGTGAACCGAGTTGTATATAAGTATTTTTTGTTGTTGTTCATACTGATTCCCTTCTTCTTCTTTTTTCTTCTTCTTCTTCTTCTTCAGATTTTCCCCTCTCATCACTTCAAACACACACACACACACTACTGCTACTTAATCTTTAGCCACGCGCGTACCCGCTCTGACTGCTCACTCACGAGTGCAGTACCAGGGAGTGCCGAAGAAAAGATGCTTGCTTCGTTGTTGTTGGACTAGAGTGTT
>Ga0209306_1001129_pt1 | contig 13161 bp, 10 predicted proteins | sample COGITO_mtgs_1103_3_FD_184793 | JGI IMG/M metagenome (GOLD analysis project Ga0209306, IMG submission 184793) | Pelagic marine microbial communities from North Sea - COGITO_mtgs_110328 (SPAdes) (version 2) | ecosystem: Environmental > Aquatic > Marine > Epipelagic ... | reverse complement strand
TCTGTTTCTTGTTCTTCTAAAGATTTGGTTTTCCAATTCGCCATTGGAACACCGACGGCTTTGGAGGAAAGATGATGATGACGCTGTCCTGCCAAAGCAGCTTTAGGGGTGGTTGTGGTCGTGGTTTTGGAGAGGAGGAAACGCGTCAGAAATCCCCGTTGGCAAGAATTTAAACGGCCCCGCATGATGTGTTGTTGTTGTGTTGGGCGAGGAAGTTTTGTGCTGCAGAAATTCCCCTAACATGTGTGGTGAGGTGCCAAAGCGGATTTGGGTATCGCGATGATCGAACTTTGATGAAACGGATAATAATGGCAGAAATTCGTCGCTGAAAGAATTTCCTACTGCACGTGATGATCTTAACTTTTTCCTTAATAATAGTATGCTATGCGGAGATGGCGTTTTAACGTAAGCGTTTATATCAGTTTGTTACATCCGTATTTATTCTGCATCCTCGTTGGGCAATCGAACCTCCTCCAGACGTTTCAAAAACCTCTCCAGCCCAGCATCCGTGCCATCTCTCTCGCTCTCCAGCAGTCGTATCACTCTATTCTTATTCTCCTTCTCCTCTTCGGACGTAACCTTCATTCCTCTCGCGTAATCGATCGCCGTCTTATTCCCGTCCCTTCGATTCGTCGCCTCGACGCTCGCTTTCCGCTCCAACAGCGCGAAGGACGCGTACGCGTCACATCGCTCCGCCGCTCTTTGTAAAGCCGTCTTTCCATCTCCCCAAAAGTCTTTATCCGGATTCAAGTGGTCGTGCGAGCATATCGTCGAGAAGCACGCGAATGAATCCTCCGTTTGTTTCGTGAAATGTTCGTCTGTTGTTGTTGTTGTTCGCCAAGAGAAAGAGAAAGGATTTGGAGTTTGTTAATAAAAAGCGAATAAGAGAGAAGAGTTCTCTTCTTCTGCCATACTCGTAGTGAGAGCTTTTAGAAAAGTGCGTCTCGCGATGATAACTCCGCGTCGTTTTGCATTTGCGTGCGTGTGATGCTAAGAATAAGAATAACATTAAACAACATTACCTAAAGCGACTTGCAACGGGAAATCCTCCTCCCCGTCGCTCTCGCATTCCACGCTGCTGTTGATGTCGAACGTGATGTCGTCGCTCAAATTTTTCGTCTTTGTTCGGTCGGAGGATTTGATGGCGGAGATGAGCGATGCGAGTTTAGTCTTTTTGGACGACGAAGAAGTCGGAGGAGGCATTGCGGAAGAGACAAAAAGTGTGAAGATTTCCATTTAAGTTGCTTGCAGCGGTGCTTTTCTTTAAAATATAAGTTATGGACATTTTTCTATCATCGCGGGCCGGCGGCAGCATCGGCAGTCGCCGCCGCCCCAGTAGTTCCGCTACTACTCCGCAACAGCGAATTGATGAACCGAGCGGTGATTCTTTCCGCGACGCCGCCGATGACCGCTCGCACGAAATCTTGCGCCGACGGCTGGCGCAACGCGTTCGTCAACACGGTCAATTGTTTTTGCGCTTTTTGTAAGTCGAGTTCGCCGTTGGAAATGGATTGTTCGCCACCATCACTACTAGTTGACGACGATGATGATGATGATGACGACGAAGAAGCGTTGGCGTAGAGCTGGAAGCATCTGCTCACGCTCTCTCTCGTTCGTTCCAAATCTTTCTTTTGAGCCGTTGAGCCGCCGATTGTGATTGGAGGTAGGCTTCTGATTTGCGCCGGTAAGGCGTCAACTAACGGTTTCAAGTTTGGATCTTTTGCGATATCGTTCGCCGAGGTCAACAGCAAAGCTTCGATAACTTTGATCGTTTCTTTTTCAATCAACGGACGCAGCGTGTTCTTGCCGTTATCATTCTCCAAGGCGAGATTGAGCAAAGGCGGCAACACGTCCTCGGCGTTAAAATCGCTGTTTTTCGAGCCTTCCCTGAGTAAGTTTTCTAAACGGTTCCATCGAAACACGTCGTCTTTAAACATCAACTCTTTGAAACTTTCTCTCAACTCTGGTCGAGGGTCGGTCAACAAACGTCTCGCGACGTACGGGTACGCTTTCGCCAACACTTTGAATTTCGGATCCGTGCTCAGCGCTAATCCTTCCAACACGGTTAGACTTCGTAAAATTAACGCGTAATATCCCGGAACGTTGAACGGATACGCGTATAGAACCCCGCCCAACCCGTCTGTGATGGTTTTAAAGTTCAACTCTTCCACCGAGGCTTCCAACACGTCGTCGAAGAAATTCGCCAACGCCGGGACGATTGGTTTCACGTCCACGCTTTCGTCCAAAAACTCCAACTTGTAATAATCCGTCGCCATAGCTTCGTAGTCTCTGTTCACCAAGTGCACGACGTGGTCGATGATGGCATATCTAGCGGTTTCGGGCGTTTCAGACATCATCCCAAAATCGAGAAACGCGAGTTTCCCTTCCTTCGTGGCTAATAAATTACCCGGATGAGGATCGGCGTGGAAGTACCCAAACTCCAACAATTGCCTCAATGAACACTGAATGCCGATGTCCACTAAACTCAACACGTCTAAACCTTTCTCTTTTAACTTTTCGCGCTCGGAAAGTTTCGTGCCTTCGATAAATTCCATCGTCAAAACTCTCGCCGACGTTCGCTCCCAATCGATGGTCGGGACGACTACGTCGGGATGATCACCGTATAAACGCGCAAACCGTTCCGCGTTGATGCCTTCTTGCACGTAATTCAACTCCATGAATACGCGTTCAGCAAATTCGTCGACTAAAGAAACGATAGAGGTGTTCAAACTCTCCACGTTTGCGTCCACCACCGCGCCGAACATGCGAATGAGATGAAAGTCGAGCTCCAAACCTTCGTAAATAGACGGACGCTGCACTTTCAAAGCGACCGTTTTGTTCGTATCCAACGTCGTCGCTTTATACACTTGCCCTAACGATGCCGCCGCGATCGGTTGAGGCGTTATCGTTTTAAACGTATCCTTCATCTTCCTCCCCAACTCTTTTTCCACGAGCGCAAACGCCTCTTTATCCGAAAACGTCGGCAACGCGTCTTGCAAACTCGACAACTCCTCCAAATACCGCCCTGGTAGCAAATCCGGTCTCGTCGACAGTGCCTGACCAACCTTTACGAACGCAGGCCCTAACTTCGTCAACTTTTCTCTCAACTGTACCGCTCTCACCCCGGCGTTCTTCTCCACCGAATCGCTCGCCACGTCCGCGGCGACCAACGTCAACCAAGTCCCAATCGACGTCGCAATCTCCATCGCGCGAAACGCCACTTTTCCGGGAGATTTCTTATACTCTCGACTCGTTCGGATTGGATCGTACGGTAACGGCGATTGCGATCGTTTTAAAGCTGCTGTTTGCATCGCCGTGATTGCCACGATGCCGTCGCCGCACCCGGCAGATTCCGTCTTGTACTCTGGAATTAACAGTTTCTCTAAAGACGACGATTTCGTCGTCGTTTTGTTCTCGTTCTTCTTTTCCGACGACGACGTAGTCGTCGCGGGGCCTTCTTTGTCTTCATCTTCCTCTTCGCCTCCTCTCGGCGACGTCGTCGAGTTCTTCTTGGTATTCCTCTTAATCCTCGCATCGCTCGACCGCAAGGAGTTCACACTCGCGCTACTCCCGCTGCTGCTCGTAAACCCGTTCGAATCCACTCGAGAGGACGACGCGGACGAGGAGGTCACCTCTGGTTCTCGTATCGCCGCTTTAGTCGTCGTAGTACTCCTCGTTCGCATCGTTCGCTTCACTGTTGGATTACTTCTATTATCCGTCGACGTCTTTCTCCCCGTCGTCGTCGTCATCCTCTTCGGCAGCGCGCTGCTCCCCTGACTGGGAAAGAAATACGACAGAGACGACGACATCGCTTTAAACACTTTAAACACGTCCTTCTCTCTACCTTTTTCGAGCGCTGCTTCCGAACAACGTCGTCTCTTTGCAAAAGTAATAAAAAGCGCGTTTTATTGTGTCGACGTGGGCGAATTTTGAGGCAAAAGGACAGACTTTTGACTGAGAGATAACCTCTCGTAGTACACAAATATCACATCCTGCGTGTAGTAATAATAATAACATAGTATCTCATTCTCTCTCTCTCTCTTTCTTTCTGTGTGTGTGTGTGTGAATGTCTGTCTTACTGCTTTTCTATCGTTGTATGTATTCCTCGGATGGTTGGGCCTACTCCGCCGTGTTTAATACTTTCTCGAGCGACGCTGTCGCTCGGCTCCATTCAACCTCACCCGAACTCAAATCCGCGATGAATTTCGCAACGTCGTCGACTTTAATGCGAACTTGTTCGCACGAGTCTCTCTCGCGTACGGTTACGGTTCCGTCTTTTGGAGTGGACGTGTGTCCGATGGTTCTGTGGTCGATGGTGATGGCGAACGGGACGCCGAGTTCATCCGTTCGGCAGTATCGTTTGCCGATGGAGATGGCGGTGGTGTCTAATTTTACGGAAACCGCGAGTTTGGTCAACGATTTGTAAATATCGTGAGACGCGGCGTTCATTTCCGCGTTGTTCACGAGAGGGAAGATGGTGCATTTGATCGGAGCGACTTGCGGGGGAAGTTTGAAAACGGCTTTGTTTTCGTCGTCGCCTTCGCGAACGTAAAACGCGTGTTCAAAGAGGCAATACATAATTCTTCCGATACCAAACGAAGGTTCAATGACGGACGGCGTAAAATTTCTCCCGCTCACTTTTTTCGTCTTCTTCTTCATTTCAATCACCATGTCCTTCGTAATCGTCGCTTTCCCACCGTCTATGCCTTGAACGTTTTCCAAGTCGGTTTCGCCCTTGTCTTCGAAATCTTTCTCAATCTTCGCCGCGGCTGCTTCGTCCAACGACGTCAACGCGTCGATGACAAACTTTTGGTCTTTTTTAAACGATTTCCCTAATATTTGTTTGTTCATTTTCACCTCGAAAATGACTTCTTCGACTGGTTCGTCGAATAACTCGTACGCTTGCAAATCTACTTTACTCGCTTTCGAGTGGGCATCTAAATCAAACGCCGATCGATCCGCCAAACCGACGCACTCGATCCATCCGTACGAGCACTCAATCTCCGCGTCCCAGCAGTCTTGCGCGTAATGCGCCATTTCGTGTCTCAAGTGTTGACGAAATCGAACGCGTTGCATGTCTACGCCTAACTCTTTCAAAAACAAATGCGTTCTCGCTACGAAATACGCCAACGTCTCGTTCGCGATGATGCCCTTCTCAACAGCCTCGCCCGTTTTCATACGAAACGGTTCCTTCTTCCCGGCTTGCAACTGCGCTTCTTGACTGAACAAGTTCAACTCCACCTGGGCGACCTCGTTAAATCTCGGATGGTCCTTCTTCGTGGGATGGCAAAAGTGTTCGATTTCCGCTTGCGTAAACTCTCTCACGCGCAACAACCCAGCTCTCGGGGCGATTTCGTTCCTAAACGACTGCCCAATCTGCGCGCACGCGAACGGCAACTTCCCTCCGTTGAAATACAACAACTCCCTAAAGTTCACAAACATCCCTTGCGCGGTTTCTGGCCTCAAAAACCCTTGAATGTTCCCACTCGGCCCAATCGTCGTCGGAAACATCAAGTTAAACGGGTACGGATCGCTCAACTCGTTCTTCGTCTCTGGACTGACGCACCCGCACCTCTTCAACGCCATTTTCATCTCCTCTTCCTTCAACTCGTCCAATCTCGCGTACAACATCTCAAACTCCGCTTTTTCATCCTTCCTCGTCGCTGGATCCGCGATCAACTCCTCCAATCGATCGCCCAACAAATGGTCCGCGCGGAAACACTCCTCCGTTTTCGCGTCTTTCACCATCAAATCCGTGAATCGATCGACGTGCCCGCTCGCTTTCAACACCGTCCCTAACGTCACCGAAGGACACTCCACTTCCAACATCGACTCTTCGATCACAAAGTGCTGTCGCCAAATCTTTTGCACGTTCGCCTTCACCGCGCACCCGGGTGGCCCGTAATCGTACAATCCACCCACGCCGCCGTAAATTTTAAAACTCGGAATATAAAACAGTCTCGACTCTAAGGAGTTTGCCACTTTCACGCGGAAATCTTCCTTGGACTTGATCATCGAGTCCCCGGAGGCTTTTCTTCTGGTGATTTCCGCGTTCAAATCGATTTTGAGTTGCTTCAACGTTTCAATCGCTTGGGAAATGGCTGCCTGATTGGGACTTTCATCAGCTTTCAACGCGCGGACGGTATCGCCTTGCTGCGCGACCAGATCTTGCAGGTGATCGATATCGAGCTCTTGTTTCGATTCTTCCTCTGGCATTTTCGTCGAGTTCAGAGTTTCAGAGGTTACGCGCACAAACGACGGAGATCTAGAGTGATTGCTTTTGTGTGTTTTCTTGCGTCTAAAAATGAGGGAAAGTCACACATGCGAGGATTTGAGGATTTGAGCGTACTACTAAGCGCTACACTTCATTTCTATTACATTTGCTTTTCTACGCGGTCGTTTTATCGTCCTACGCTATACCTGATGATCGTTTTTCGAGACACCATCGTCGTCGTCGTCGTTTTCATCGTTTTTGATGCTGCCGTTGCTTTTGAGGAGTCTTTTCAAGACGGCGGACGGGTCGATGCCGATGCCGACGTGTTGGCCGCTCGCGGTGAGATTCTCGTTGGATTGTTGTTGCTGATGATGTAACTGTTGTTGATGTTGCTGCTGTTGTTCTCCCGATGTTCCTGGTAGTATTCCCCCTCCTCCTGTGGCGTAATATAAGGCGTTCTTGCCGAGCTCTTCGAGATAGCTCGTCGCGCCGAAAGCGTACGATCTTCGAATGTTAGCGTTGGCGAAATCGCCGACTCCGGCGAGACCGCCGGGAGCGCCCGCGCTGCCTCCAATCCATCCGAGCTGGTTTTCTCGCGCGTTGTTTAGCGCGCGCGCTTTTTCGCGTTCGCGTTTGAGCTTTTCGCGTCGGTCTCTAGAGACCATCGGTCGTTTTCTGTTGAGCGCGAGTTGCGAAGCGTTTTTGAACCGATGCGACCCTCCGCTTCCGCCGCTACCAGATTTCGCAATCTCCGCGGCAAAATCCGGGGACGAGCTGTCGCGCGGTCGCGACGCGTGATGGTGTGATTGGTCGATAGACCCGCCCGCGGAGTTTTCAGACTCTTGTCCGCTGAAAGAAATCGTCGGCGGCGCTTGACTCGCGAGGATTTTTTTCCTTTTCTCTTCGTCTCGAGAGAGGAGATCTCTCGCGCTCATTTGCAACATCTCTCGCGCGAGTTTCGGTAAGAAATCGGGAATGTCCTCGACAACGGTGATTTTAAATTTCGATTCGCCTTTTGTCCGTGCTGGTATAAACTCCACCAACGCTCGACTGTTTTCCGGGTACTTCTCCATCGTCTCTCGAATAAACGTCAACACTTTCTCCGCGAACGTTAAAGCCACCTCTGGTCGCCACGCGTTCTTTTTATCCGCCGCTAATGCGTAACTCGGTAGCTTCATCGTTTCTAAATTTTGCATCTTTTGCACCATCCCGTCGTCGTCTCGAAAGCCAACTAAGATTTGTCTCACCCCAACCGTAAACGATTGCGCCCACCATTTCAACAGCTTGAACTTTTCAAAATTCGCTCTTTGTTTCTTCGTGTCAATCTTTCTGCTCGTTTTCAATTCGACGTATCCGGAAAGGCCCTCGGCGATACCGTTCCAACAATCAACTTCGCCGCCTAACAGCAATTTTGTGTTCTCGCCAAGTTTAGATTTCGTTACCGTACAAAACGATTCGCGACAATTCACCGCGTTCGCGTGCGGTTTTTCCGACGTCACGAACTCCTCGAAGGCGAATCCCCAGTAGCTCATTCGTTCGTGCCAAGCTAAGTCTTTCTCGCTTTTGGTTTGTTTTCCTGCGGGATCTTTTTTATTCTTCAACATTTCTCGCGCCTCTTCGAGTTTATGCTCTGCCTCGAGGACGTTGAGCACCAACGTCGCCGGTCGTTTGCTTTTTGCGTTGCTGTTATTACTAATATTCCTGATGGCTTCGTCTTGGATGCCTCCTTCTCCTTCGCCTCCTCCCGCCGCGTCAGTGGTAACGGTATCACCGGGAGAACCACCTCCACCACCGGATGAATTCGTCGTCGCGTCATTCGTGCTATTGTTCGTGTTCGTACTACTCGTCCTCTTCAATTTCTTATTTGCGCTTCCTCCGATGTCTTCTTCTTTGTCCTCGTCGCCGTCGTCCTCGTCGTCCTCCTCATCTTTTCCATCGTCGTCGTCGGGACGATCAAACTTCCTTCTCACTAACTCGCACTCCAATCGGAACCCTTCCCGGCTTTCCCACGGTGCGCACAAAAGCTTGCTCATGTTGCCTCTCCACGACAGCACGTCCACGTCTAACAACAAACTCGCCTTCCCGCTCCTTTCCAAGCTTTCAAACAGAGGCAACAAGGGAGCAGGATATTTATCCAACCGGTCTCGGTCTCGAAAATTCGCAAACCCTTCGTTCAAATCGAACGGCAATTGTGGATCTCTCGTTCGTTTTAAGTTCCTGCTGTCGAAAAACGTCTCCCCGCTTTTCGTTTTCGAGAAGTGCGAGACTTCGATCGGTTCCGAGTACGGGAGCATGTGCTTCGGTAAAATCTGATTTTGCGTCTTTGTTTTCCCCGCCGTGAAGGGATTAAAGGAATTGGAATGTTTCATCGAGAGCAAGTCTCGCACGGAAACTTCTTCTTCTTCGAGTGGTGTTTTACCACCACCAGATGAAAAGTCGTTGTTGTTGCTGTGCGTATCGTCCTCCATCTCGTCAAGACATTCTCCCTCTCTCGCGTGTTTATTATGCATAAACGGACACTCGCTCTGACGAGCAAAAAGCGGTTAAGAGAGAGAAGATCCCTACAAAACCAATTAGGGTTTATAAAACCCTAAACATTTTGTTTGGAAAATTGGACCCACAAAAGCGCTCTGTTACAGATAATAAACGCGATATATATACACACACATAACGTGAGAAGAAGAAGAGAAATACTACCATCAAATGGGTTGCGTCGCCTCTCGCGAGGAAGAACTGAATAATAACGGTTCGAACACGCTTTGGAAAGCGTCTGGAGAAGAAGAAGAATCACCAACAACATCGAATTCCAATCTGTCCAATTCTCAAAAGAAGGCGAAAAGTTTCCACGAAACCGTCCACTCGAAACTGGCGAAGAACACGTACTTCTCGGAAAACGACGTGGTCGTTTTGAAAACCTTATTCGATTCTGTCGCGAAAGAAGACGACGTGATCGACGAGAGCGAGTTTATCGAAGCGTTGTTCGGGAAGAAGAAACGGGAGGAGTGTTTAATGAATCAGAAGAAAGGACAACAGGGGAAGTTCATGTTCGAGAGACGGCTGTTCGAGAAGTTTGACTCGAACCAGGAAGGGTACATATTCTTCGACGAGTTCGTGAGAACGTTGAACGTGTTTCATCCTAGAATGAATACGAACGAGAAGGCAAAATTTGCGTTCGATTTATACGACGTGAACGGGAACGGCGTGATTACGAGAGAGGAGTTGAAAGAGTTAGTCTCGGCGGTGATGAAACGGTCGATATTTTTAAATCTCGACGAAGAGGCCATCGAGAGAGTGTTGGATAGCACGTTCGAACAGGTGGACATCGAGAAAGATGGGAGCATATCGTACGAGGAGTTTTATAGGATGGTGAAGGAAAATAGGAAGTGCATCGCGAATATGACCATTCCGACGCTGACGACTTTAAGCACGGAGTATCCGGAGTTTATTTTCCTCCAGAGCGGAGGGTGACGATCGAGCCTCAAAAAGCGATTATGACTTACGAGTACGAGGACTTTTGATAAGAGCAGCAACAACAACACGATATTAACGATGATTAGCAGTTAGCGATGTGGTGTACTAGTATAAACATTAAACTCCTACGCACCGCGTATCTATAAAAAATCTCGTAAAGGAAACTGTTCCTCTCCACACTCTCGAACACCCACTTAGGGGAATTGAAATACAACATCATGGCTGTCGTTTGGGAACCAAAACCGACCGAACACTGCGTCTTGTGCGTCCAAGACAACGAAAAGAAGGTACCGTTGGATGCTCTCTCTCTCTTTCTTTCTTTATCTCTCTCTTTTGTGCTCTCTCCCTCACGCTCTCTCTCTCTCTCTCTCTCTTCACTCTCTTCACTCTGCGCTCTGCGCTCTGCGCTGCTCTCATTGAACATCACAGCAAACGATGATGAATCTGGCGAAACTGGCGACTCAAACGGACGGGTTAAAACTCTTGCTCGTCGTCCACTCTCGCGAACAGTTGGAAGGGAGAAGTGGTTTGCTCCCCGGCGGGTTCCCGTCGTGCATATACGCGCACGAAGACCAACCGAAATGTTTACGAGAGATACAGATGAAGATTTTCAACTCGTACGTTTACGTTAATGTATAGAGCAGAACGCTTTTGATATCGATGATAGTCGAAGTCGTCGGCGTGATGCATTGATTATGTGTCTTCTCTTTCGTCGTTTTTGTCGTTCGTCGCGTGCGCTTCTCTCTTTCTCTCTTTCTCTTCCTCGCTTTCGCTCTCGCTGACCCGCGTCGTCTTTCTTTCGCGAAACGCCTTTTTAACGCAGACCGTTCGACGAGTTCAAAAAGGAGATGGCGCGAGACGGATGGACGCCGGAGATGTTTCGAAAGGATAACATCGGAAATCTGTTGGCGACGACGAAGAGTTGTTTGCCGTGTTGTTTAGTATCTTCGTCGTCGATGAAAAAGTCCTCTTCCTCAAACGAGGAGGAGGAGGAGAAGGATGGCGACGAGAAGAAAAGGAAGAGAAAGATTGCGCCGCAATTGCCGCCGGAATCTTCTCCTCCAGCAGATAAACTCTACGCGTCCGAACCGCCGTTAAAAGCGAACGCGGTCGTTTTCAACTTTTCGTTTACCGACGACGACGAATATTTCGAGTGCGCGAGAAGCGCGACGGGAGGCGCCAGTTTGGAAGATTTCAATCGCGTCCGAATCATAAACGTTTTAAACGAAACGGAGAAGGACGATTTAGAGACGAGGCTGTTCGAATGCGGGGTGCCGATGAAAACGCTCTACGACGTGAACGAGAGCGTTTTCGAGGAGAGCAGGAGGAGAGATTAAGGAGTTTAGATTAATAGCAAAAATAGAGAGAAAATTTTAGCGAGAGAGACAACAACATCAAACGGAGAGAGAGAGCTTCAGAGAGAGAAAGAGAGAGAGAGAGACCAAATACAACAACAAATACAGTAGCAGAGAGCGCGTAGCGTTTTAATAGGACGAGCAGCAGCAGAAGAACGGAAGAAGAGTCCTCGGACATCGCGCTCGCGCTCGACAAAAATATCTCCTTCTTTCCCACCAACAACAAACGATTTATCCACAAAACAAACTCGCTTTTGCCTCGTCGGTTGAGGCATACGGAGGACGAATGTCGTCGCAAAGAGTCGCCTATTCTCTCCTCGCGAGTGCGGGTGTTGCGAGTGCTGGTGCGACTTCGTTTTATTTCGGTCCGCAACTCTCCGACGTGTACTTCGCCGAACGTTTATTAGCGAAAGAGCAATCGCTTTTGTCCCGATTGGAAACCGGTTTGGAAACGCGCGCGAAGACACTCCGCGACACGGAGCGAGAAAACGCGCAGAAATCCTCCGAAGTCGCTCGAGCGAGAGAATCGTTACTCGCATCGGAAAAAGAATTGGACGAAGCGAAAGAAGCACTCGCCAAGTGGCAACGGAAAGAGAAAGACGCGAAAGAGAATAGGCAGAAACAGGTGAGCGAATACGCGAGATTGGAGAAAGAACGAGCGGAGTGGCAAGAGAAGCGAAAATCGCAAAAAGAAGACGTTTTGAAGATGAAGGCGAAAACAGTGGAACAAAGGGAGAAAGTAAATTCACTGAGGAAGAACGCGGAGAAATGCATGGAAAGGTTAGTCGGGAAGAAGAAGAAGGAGGCGAAGGCGTAGTTGATTTAGCGTGCGTATTCATACAATAGCTTTTTGCGCGTAACTATATTTCTTCTTCTTCTTCTTCTTCGTCGTCGAGCCAGTCGATGTAGGACTGGAGGACTTCGCATCCTTTCGCGAGGAACCGAATGTGATTTTGTTTGTATCTCAAGACAGCCGGTAAGAACGCGGTCGCCCCGTCGTTTTGCTTTTTTCTATTGCGTTCTTCCGCGGTTTCGATGAGCGACGCCATCTCGTCCTCTAAATCTGTTTCGGAGAGCGTCTCTAAGATTGCGTTTAATCGCACGCTCCACAAGGCGTGGATTTTGAACGCGTTTTCTAACTCTTTTGCGTTGTTGTTTACTACGTTTTCTTCTGTCGTCGTTGTCGCCGCGCTCGCGTCATCGTCGCGAAAATCGCTCTCGTCCAACGAAACGCTACGAACAATCGCGTCCACGTAATTCAACGTCTTTTCGTCCACGCCTCGATAAACAATCTCCATTTCTTCGCACATAGAACGCATCTTCGTCGCGTTTAACGCCCACGTTGTTTCATTACTACGCTGCTGCCCTATTTCTAATCTATCAAATTTATTCGCTTCTAAACAAAACCCATACGCGCGCATCAACTCTTTGTTGTCCAAGCGCGGGCCATAGCTAATCGTAATCTCTTCGTCTTTCTTCACCGCTCGTCGAGTTTCCAATACGACGCTACCACCGCCGCCGTCCACGGTACCGCCGTTCACTAACCTAAACAACGATCCCTTCATACCTCCTCCGTCGCTCGCGCCTATTTTTTTCAGCGCGTTCACGTCCTTCGACGCCGCGTGATTGGCCATGTCAACGCACGGCGCCAACACCGCGACGTCGGTGTTATCTACTCGCGACTCGGGCGTTTCTCCAACTTTAGCGGCAATCGCCCGAGACCGAATCAACGAAAACGCGTAATACAAATCCTCGACGTTCACGCCGTCGCGTACGCCAATTTCCTCTTCGCTCTTGAACTGAATTTCAAATTTCACAAACATCTCTTTTATCTTCTTCTTCAATTGCATCGCGTCCTCGATCAACTGCGGATCGAACGAAGCGCACACGCTCAACTCTTCCTCCTCTCTCGCCAATAACATCGAAGGTAACTCGTGCGCATCTTTCGGTAACCAATTTTGACCGTACTCTCGCCACACGTCATTCCCTTTCGTTTCCGCGCGTATCGCCCAGAGCAACCACAACGCCAACCCCATCTCGCGTCGTTCGCTCGTTTTCGCTTGCACCAGCTTCTTCGCAAACGTAGGTAAGTACGCGTTTCTTTTCTCGAACACTTTGACG
>Ga0209306_1001126_pt1 | contig 13182 bp, 10 predicted proteins | sample COGITO_mtgs_1103_3_FD_184793 | JGI IMG/M metagenome (GOLD analysis project Ga0209306, IMG submission 184793) | Pelagic marine microbial communities from North Sea - COGITO_mtgs_110328 (SPAdes) (version 2) | ecosystem: Environmental > Aquatic > Marine > Epipelagic ... | reverse complement strand
CTTTTAATAGTTCGTATAATGTATATTATGTAAAATTAGATGTAGAGCTACTTATCGTAGCAAATCATCTGCCCCAATGGATTTTGCTAGGTCCTTACCCTTACCCCTTGCTTCGGTGGCTAATAGCGATTGTTTTGAAGCATCGTATACATCGGCTAAAGTTAATAAAGCCTTAGCTTCGTAGTACTTACTCCCATTGGTTCTTGCAAAACTTTCAATGGATTGCAAAAGCCTAATGGCTCGTGGGTAATTAGCATTTATTGACTCGTAAGAGGCCAGCGTAAGCTGCATATCCGCATACTGGCTCAACTTACCTGTTCTTTGGTACGTGGTTGACGCTTTTACGCCATACTCTATAGCCTGGTCTATCTTATTAGATTTAAAATATGCGGAAGATATTCCAGCAAAACCCTCCGCTCTCTCATCATCATTAGATGAAATAGCAAGCGATTTAGCATAAAAATCTATTGCATCAAAGCCATTGTCTTCTTGCATGGCATTATTTCCCAACTGATACAAAAATTTACGCTCCATTTGCATGTATTTACTGTTGCCAAGTGCGGCCGTATCTAAGCCTTTAGTGAATGTTGCTGATGATGCTTTTAATTGCCCAATATCCCTTTGTGCTATACCTTTGTAGAGATAAGCAAACAATTGATCAACAGGTAGGTCTGGGTGCTTTTGGCTTTCATCAAATGCAGCTATTGATGCCGCTAGATCGCCTTTTCGGTAATATGCCTTTGCAGCACAAAAGTTTGCATCATACTTATGCTCCAGTTTTTTTGCTTCCTCTATAGCTTTATCATAAGCTCCGGAGTTGAATGATTTCTCACACTGATTATTTGAATCATATGAATAAACTCCATTTGAAAACAATAAAATAAAAATAAAACTTAACGTAGATTCTCGTTTCATATTAGCCTTTTTTGGTTAGTTGTATTAATTCGTCTTCACCTATTACCTTAACACCAAGCGCACTTGCCTTATCCAGCTTACTTCCGGCATCAAGCCCAGCGATAACGTAATCAGTCTTTTTTGAAACGGAACCAGAAACCTTACCCCCGCAACTAAGAATAAGATTTTTAGCCTCATCCCTTTTTAGTGAAGTTAATGTCCCCGTTAGGACAAAGACTAAACCCTCAAGTTCATTACTGATCTCTTCCGCTCCCACCTCAATTGAATCCCATTGGATGCCCTCCTTAAGAAGTATAGCTAGTTGCTCTCTATTTGTATCTTCGTTAAAGTAGTTTTGAATTGAGGTTGCTACTGTTGGTCCTATATCATGAATACTCAGCAATGACTCCTTGCTGGCACTCATAATTTTATCTATTGAGCCAAACTGCTTTGCTAAATCATAAGCAGTTGCTTCCCCAACGTTTCTTATACCTAATGCGTATATAAATTTACCTAATGTGGTTTTCTTAGATTTTTCTATTGATTCTATGAGATTTTCCGCTGATTTTTTTGCGAAACGGTCTAGCTTTAATAATTTTTCAGTTTTGACTGTATAAAGGTCTGAAACCGATAATACCAAGCTTGACTCAATCAGCTGATCAATAATCTTTTCGCCCAAACCATCAATGTCCATAGCTTTTCTTGATGCAAAATGCATAATGCTTTGTTTTCTCTGTGCAGGGCATAACATTCCTGCATTGCATCTCAGAACAGACTCCCCCTCCTCTCTAACCAACACATTTGAGCATTCCGGGCAAAGCGTAGGCATTTCAAATTTTTTAATGTCGTTAGGCCTCTTTTCATGAACAACCTTGATGACCTCAGGCACTACATCCCCTGCTCTTCTTACCATCACAAAGTCACCAATGTGAATGTCTTTGCGTCTTAGTTCGTCTTCGTTGTGAAGAGTGGCGTTAGTTACTGTTACACCTGCTACAACTACAGGCTTAAGTCGAGCAACAGGCGTTATAGAACCGGTACGACCGACTTGCACGTTGATGTCTTTAATAGTAGTCATGGCCTCTTCTGCAGCAAACTTGTGTGCGATAGCCCACCTCGGTGCTCGAGATACAAATCCGAGTTCATCTTGCATATTTAATGAATTGACCTTGTATACAACGCCGTCTATATCAAAAGGGAGGGATTTTCTTGCATTGTTAATTGCATTATAGAAGTCAATCATTCCTCTCACTCCATCAACCTTTTTTGTTAGGTTACTTGTGGGTATCAGTAGCTGCTTCAATAAATCTAATCCCTCTTCCTGAGTGGAAAGTGTTTTATTGTCACAAAATATACTGTAAGCATAAAAGCTTAAAGGCCTTGATGCGGCAATTGTCGGGTCAAGTTGCCGTAAACTACCTGCTGCTGCATTTCTTGGATTAGCAAATACTTTTTCGTTAGCTTCAAGCTGTCTTTTATTTAAACCGATAAAATCATTTTTTAGCATAATGACTTCACCTCTAATCTCAATTTGACCAGTGGGACTGTTGCTGGGAAGCTTAAGTGGGATAGACTTGATCGTTTTTATGTTGTGTGTCACGTCCTCACCTACGCTTCCATCCCCTCGTGTAGCAGCAAGATGAAGCTCTCCATCTACATAAACTATAGTTACCGCAAGACCATCAAACTTAGGTTCCGCTACATACGATATATTAGCAACACCTAATTCTTCTCTTATCCGCTTATCAAAAACATCCAAATCTTTTTCATCAAAAGCATTTCCAAGCGATAGCATCGGCCTTTGGTGTGTTATTTGCTTGAAAGATTTGTTTGGCTCCCCCCCTACTCTTTGCGTAGGTGAATCAATTGTAATAAGCTCAGGATTGAGATCTTCGATTGCTTTAATCTCTAAAAATATATTATCAAATTCAGCATCAGATATTAGTGGATTGTCTAAAACGTAGTAATTATAATTGTGCTCCGATATAAGCTTTTTTAAGTCAACAAGCCTCTCTTTAATTGTTATTGGATTATTCATCAAGAGAATATTTTTTTTGCCAATTCACTGCCAGGGATAATTTTTTTTACCAACATTTTTTGCTCAACGCCTTTAAGGTAAACGTAAACCTTACTGATATAGTCATCGTTCATGGGCTTTCCTCCAACATCCACTAATGTTCCATTAAGTTGAGAGCATGCCTCCCTAATAATTTTTATCATTTCATTGAAGGCATGGGTAATGTTCTTGGTATTTGGTACGTCCATTTTAAAAATAATGCCTTGAACAAATGCTTCCTGATTTATTTCTAATGGTTTTCCGGATAGGTTTACAATGTCGCAGATACTTTCATTCTCGTTTTTAGGATTTAATAATCTGTGGGCTTCATTTCCTGACCTATTAATGCTTGAGCTTTTAAAAAAATCTATGAGCGCTGCGGGGTGAAATGCAGTGTCACTTTTTGGCAATACTTTTAATGTCAGGGCTCGATCAACTTCTCGACACATATCATTTAGCCTCTTACTCTCAACGCCTATCTCTTCATTAAATAACCAAAATAATGCCCCATTAACAGCTGTTTTAACCTCATTCACGTATTCAATTAGGCTATTAACTGACTCCTGCTCTAACTTGCCCTTCCTTGAAACCAGTTGCTGGACAATAAGAATTTGGTTGTATCGTAGGCCTTCTTCAAGCGCCTGCCCTGTAGCCCATATATCATTATCATTTCTTACGTATATCCTTAATCCATTTATCCCTAAGGCTTTATCATAGAATAAGGGCTGCAAACTATTTTGAATATTAACAAATGTGATAGAAGCAACAGATTCAACTTCAGGAAAAATACCATCTGGCAGATTTTCTGATATTATTTTTGCCGACCCTTCAGTATTAGATCTTTCATTACTTAGGATGGAGTCATTAATTTCAAACTCTGCGGACTGGAAAAGTGGGTCATTGTCCTCACTAATCGTGGAAGAGGTTGCATTAAGCTTTTCTTTTCTTTTTTTATGGCTGCTGATTTGGGCCCAGTTATGAATAATCATAATTATAATTATGAATAGCCCAAGAATTAGTAAGGCAAGCTGTACGTCACTCATATGATTATTCCGCTAGCTCCATTGATTGTATCTGTTGGAGATCAACTTCGACGATTCTCGATACTCCAGGCTCTTGCATAGTTACTCCTATAAGCTGCTGCGCCATCTCCATGGTTAATTTATTGTGTGAGACAAAAAGAAATTGTGTGTTTTTTGACATACTCTTAACTACCTCGCAAAATCGTTGTGTATTCGAATCATCCAAAGGAGCATCCACCTCATCCATAAGACAAAATGGCGATGGATTTAGTTTGAATAAAGCAAAAACCAGAGCAATTGCTGTCATTGCTTTTTCTCCGCCTGATAGCAAGTGAATCGTTGTATTTTTTTTGCCTGGAGGTTGTGCGACAACCTGTAGCCCAGTATCAAGTATTTCCTGTCCAAGAAGCTCCAGCTGCGCATGGCCACCGTTAAATAATGTCTTGAAGAACTCATTGAAGTTTTTGTTTACTTCATGATAAGTCAGTTTTAACTTTTCACGAGTCTCTGCATCAATTTTTTGGATAGCATCTTGAAGCGTTTTTGATGCTGCCTGAAGGTCCTCTACCTGCTTTTGAATATAAGTTTGTCTTTCTCGAATGCTTTCAAGTTCTGATATAGCGGCTAAATTTACCGGCCCTAAGCGCTCAATTTTCTTCTCAAGGTTTTCGTATAGTCCTTCTAAGTCAGACAGGACAACATCTTCCTTCAAGTCTTTTTCTATAACCTCTTCATTCATATTACAGTTGCTCAGTGTTCGGCAGCATTGTTCGAAGACTACACTGCACTCGCGCTCATTTAATCTTGATTGTTGAAGAGACTCAATAACTGGGTTAAGTGCATGCTGAGACTCCAGTCTAGCCGTTTCCTCTTCCCTTAACTTGTTTTCCTTTTCGGACACTCTATCTCTTGCGAGAATTAGCTCTTTCTCTGCATTTTCTTTTAATTCCAATTTTCCTTTTAGCTCTTCTTGTAAAAGCGTTATATTTCCTTGTTGGTCCTCACTATCAGATTCGTTTAATTGAGTTAAAAGCTCATTTTTATCTTTGGCTAGGATTGCTAGTCTGGCTTGCACATCTTCAATCTTATTTACCAGCACCTTAATGTTGTATCCTAGCTCTTGCTCAAGCTTTTCACTTTCATTGAGATGGGTTCGCTTCTCATAAAATAACTGCTCTGCTTGAGCCTTTGAATTATTATGCTCTTCGTTTGTGAGGCTTACTGTCTGAATATTTTTAGTAATTTCTTCTATAGAATTTTTCTTGGCACTGAGCATTTCCATACTCTCCTTCAATTGAAGGGTTAAGTTTTCCATATCTTTACTAACAGTCTGAGTGCGGCTTTTATTGGTCTCAAAAAGGTTTAGTTGTCTATTATATTCAATAATTAGGGTATTTCTTTCTTCTTCACAATGAGCTTTCTTTGCCATCAAAGTTACCAGACTTTCCTTCACATCACCCAGTCGATTTTTATTTTCTGTATTGGCTTTATCGGCTAAATGAAGTCTCTCCTTAAGGTCGGGCAGTTTTTTTTCAAATACTTCGATCTTTTTCATGCGTTGAAGATGGTTGCTCTCTCCAGAAAAATCTTTATTAAGAATGTGATAATTCATCCCAAAAATATCTCCATTTTGTGCGATTAACACTTCTCCATGGCGGAGCTTTTGGCTTTCTGATTCAATATTATCTTGATTTGCAATGTATACATGGTTAAGCCACTCGTGAATAACCGGTTCCATTTCTTTTTTATCAATGGTTATAACGTCCAATGATGACTTTAGCTTACTATTTAACGGTGTATTATTGGCAGCGCTAGATGTAACCATCGTAATGGAGTAAGGAGGTCTTTTATCTTTAGGGATGGTTTTACCAATCGATTGATAAGCATTGATTTTAGTGCCTAAGATATTACCTAAAGCTGCCTCCCACCCGTCACTTATCTTGACATGGGTAAAAATATTTTCGTTGTCATCTAAGCCAATACTTTTTAACCAATCATTCATTGTGTTTGGGTCAATTTCTTCTTTATCCATTTGCCTTAGTGAGCTGATATGAATTTCTGCTTCGCTTACTTCGCGTTTGAGTTCCAGGATAGAGTTATTTAAGGTGTCCCCTATTTCAGCATAATTTGCTTGCTCGTTACTCGCTTCTTCGATGGCTTTAGCTATGGCTATGAGTTCGTCTTCGTTTTGTTGTAATGTGGCGGGTTTAGTCACTTGAAACGCTTTACTTTCAAGGGTTTTTAATTCGTCTGATAACGACGCAATACGGCTATTTAAATCATTTATGATGTTTTCTGATAAGTCGACCGTGGCACTTTCAACATTAAGTTTTTCTGCCATATTCTGAAGATTAGCCGTACTTTCCTGCCATCTCTGGTTTGCTTTTTTAAAGTTATCTTCCGCCGTATTATGCTCAGACCTTCGCTCTTTTAGATCCTCTGACAGGGATGCAATTTTTTGTTTTTTTTCAGCTAAATCCTCTTCGCTTTCTTTGAGCTGATTGGTGAGTTGAGTGTTTAAGCTTTCATATTCATGAAATTTATTTTGACTACTCTCCTTCAGCTGAGCAAGCCTTGCTTTTTTTTCATTGAGGTTATTTAACCGATTTTCTGTATCCGTAACCCCCGAATTCATTTCGTAAAATTTTGCCTGACTAACATTAATTGCATCCGACGCCTGAACAAATTCTTGTTTTGTGCTTTCTACGGCTGCCTCTATGTTGGTTAGCTCTGCTTTTTTTTGGTCTAGTTTAATGGTGATCTCTGCAACTACTTCTTTTGATGCTTCCCACGCAGTATTAGCTATCCGTTTTTTTAGTAATTGAATCTGTGCGAAGGTTAGCTTCAACTTTTCTTGGAAGTCATTATGCTTCTTAGCTGTTTGAGCTTGGGATTCTAATTTTGTAATTTGCTGATTTATCTCTCTTAACAAGTCATTTACGCGCTCTAGGTTGTCGCGTGTATCCCTTAACCTAAATTCTGTCTCCTTTCTCCTTTCTTTGTACTTGCTCACTCCCGCAGCCTCTTCCAGGTAATTTTTGAGCTCCTCGGGTTTTGCCTCAACAATCTGAGATACGGTATTTTGACCAATGATTGCATAACCTCTTGCCCCCAACCCGGTCCCGAGAAATAAATCTGCGACGTCCTTTCTTCTGACTGTGGTGTTGTTAATTTGATAGGTAGAGCCTTTCTCTTTCTCAATAATCCGTTTAACCGATATCTCAGCATAACTTGCCCACTCCGCTGGAGCAGCCCCATTTGCATTATCAAAAATTAACTCGACACTAGCTCTTCCTATCGCTTGACGGGTATCGGTACCATTAAAAATGACGGAGTCCATAGACTCTCCTCGCATATCTTTTGCGGATGAAGATCCAAGTACCCATTTAACGGATTCCATGATATTTGATTTACCGCAACCATTCGGCCCGACAATGCCCGCTAATTCGCCATCGAGCTTGATTGTTGTCGGATCAACAAAGGTTTTAAATCCCGCGAGTTTTATTTGTCTAAGTTTCAATATGTAAATTTATGTATTATTTTAGGAAAGTGTTTATTCAAAGCAGTATAATATTTTCTTTTCAAATTATTAGATTATAGGATAAATATGAGTGACCAGTCATTAGGCGGTAAACCCACAGCTCAACCCACCAAGCACTTAGAGGTTTTTGATAATCCTAACAAAAACCGCGACTTTCATATTCACATGCAAATACCGGAATTTACCTGTCTTTGCCCTAAAACTGGACAACCCGACTTTGCAACTCTCTACCTCGATTATATCCCCGATGAACGCTGTGTGGAACTAAAAAGTCTGAAACTTTACATATGGTCATTTAGGGACGAAGGCTGCTTTCATGAAGCGGTCACCAACAGTATTTTAGATGATTTGGTAGCGGCAACGAATCCACGGTACATGAAGCTTACCGCGAAGTTTTTTGTTAGGGGTGGGGTCTTTACTAACGTTGTAGCAGAGCATAGAAAAAATGGCTGGAAACCTCAGGAGAGAATAGATTTAAATCAGTTCCCATCAGAATCGAATACGCGAGGCTGAGTTAACTTAAATATTGACATAAGTCTTATAGCTAATTATTATCAGCACCTCTTGTGGGGGTATAGCTCAGCTGGGAGAGCATCTGGATGGCATTCAGAGGGTCAGCGGTTCGATCCCGCTTACCTCCACCAATTCTCGATATTAACTTATCAAAAATTGTATCAAATCCGTAAACCTACCTTCAAAACACCTACAAATACTGTCGTATAAATAAAGCTGTCTTTATTCTCTCTTCTCAAGTAATGTGAGGCATGGATGATTTAAATAAAAAATGGATCCAACTCCTGAAAATCAATTACGAGAAAAAGTTTAATAAAAGAATAAAAAATTCTGATTTTGCCACTCATTATAATTTAGAATTTAGCAGATCGATTACCTCAGAAACAGCACGCCGATGGATATTGGGCCTGACTATACCAAGCGCTAAAATTTTGCAAGAAATTGGAATATGGCTAGATATCGATTTTAGTGCATTTTTAAATGATACCCCCCACATTGGTTGAAATTTTTTTCTCGAACACCCTCCAGATTCACAAACATCATCCATATTATGTAGCCCCAGTAGAATTTGAATTCTAATTAACCCAGCTTATCAAGAATAAATAAACCCATAAATATTTTGCAAATTAAATAAGCTCATCTTTAAAAATAAATCCCTATTATGGGTAGTTCATAATTTTAGAAGACCATTTAAATGACTTTTATTAACGTTAGAAAAATACATGCTGCCTTTACCACTTTCTCCATTTGCCTTCTCCCGATTTATGCATATGCTGCAACGGATGTCGTGAGTGAGTTGGAACAAAAACTAATGAATGCAAAGTCCTCAGTAGAAAGTGCATCTGGACTTTCTGGGTTCACGCTGCAATCCGTAAAGTTTAACGGTAGTTTTGCCGCAACCCCTCTTCAGTTAAAAGACGTGACTACAAAGGCGACACCTTTCAGTGCCACATCACAAGCGATTTGTGCCTGCACCCCAGGAACCTACTCTCTCGTTTCTGGCTCAATGGGGCAGGTAGAAACGGGTGAATCATTTTCGAGCGCCGAGTCCCTCTCCACAGACACGACCGTCACCGTTGAGGGAAATTATGGAGCAGTCACAGCCAAAGCTACCGCTGAAATAAAAACCAATCAAGAAAAAACTTCATCAAAAGAAACCAATAATCTGAGTCAAGCTAACGTCGGCTCATCATCCAAAGTAGAATTGACGTGCGATAAATATAATCAACCGCAATGTTTTATCGGCTCCGGAACGACTGATCAAATTACCTATGTGGATACTCAAACACAATCCCCTGATATCAACTACGAATATGATGTTTTTCCCGTGAATAATGGATCGACTGATTTTAATGCGGCAACCTTTAGCGCCACCTTGTTAAAAGCAGGGACTACAAAACCTGGTGATGGTGTCGTCGTATTTCTTTATAAAAATGGCCAACAAATATGTGCGCTTCCACCTACAGGTCCTCAGCCAAGCGGAGGCGCTCAGTATTGGTCTGCTAACGCTGCTTGCTTCAACAAAGACAGTAGTTATGCATACAAGAATGCGACTCAGTATTTAATTAGCGTGGGGGGAAACCCAAATGGAACCATCGGCATTCGGTTCCAGAACAAAAAGGCTTGGACTGGCGAAATTCAATCATATAACCAAGTGTTAGATATTCCGAATGGTTTTCAAGGGAGTGATATGTTATCGATTTCAGTACGTAATAATTACTACATAACAACCGGTGATGAAACCCAAACGAGAGAGATTAAGATTGTCTCTGCAATTCCTCTCGACACTGCGAAGCATAAAGTCACAGGCACCTATAATGCGAATGACATGGCCTCGCTTGCTATGAATGTGAATTATAGTCAGTATTCATGGAGCAAGCTTCACAAAACCCCCAATCAATATACAGACTCGATTAATGCGTGTGGGAACAATTTAGTGGAAGCAAAACGGACATGGAAAGCAGCCTGTTCGTCCCCAGCAAAAAAAGTCCTCATGTTTAAAAAGTATATTAAAGAAAACGGCCCGATAAACCTTCCAGGCGGGGGTAAGATAATAGGCGGCCATGGCCAAGGTGGCAGGAATCGGAAATAGTTGTTTATACGAGACATCCACTTTTTTGATATTAAAGCGGCCAACGGTCGCTTTAATTTATTGATAAAGGCTTTATGCGAAGTTATTTAATTATATTCATCCTGATTGTTATGACCACGTCATGCAAATCCTTATCGGAATTTACCCACTTTTCTGAGCAAAAAAACACGTCGACGGAATCCTTATCCGTTGACACTTATACGGTGGATTTAAATAATGAAACCGACATCAATCGAGCCATAGAGACGGGATTAACGCGCACCCAGGTGCTGCTCCGCGGGGGGATCAAACATCTTGCTTCAGGAGAGTATGATCAGGCCAAAAAAATATTTAATACCGCATTAAGCTTTGATGTAGACAATGGACTGCTCCACTTTTTTAATGCTTTTACCTACCATCAACTCTTCTTAAGAGGGGAGTCAGACCATATTGAGCTCGCCGAAATTGGTTATAAGGTGGCCTCGGTGAAGGAACCGGCTTTAGCCAGCATATCCGCACTGCAACTGGGAAGATTGTATCTCGACACCAAACGCTTTGAGGAAGCAGAAATCAATTTAGCCAGAGCCATTCGAGAAGGGCAAGACTCGTCCGAAGTGCTCTACGACTACGTGCGTGCCGCTGCACTGAATAACAACTGGACCAAATCACGAGCGGCGATGGACCAGCTCAGCCAACGCCAGTGGGACAGCCCATTACTCATTAAGACAAAGGCGATCTATGCCGCCTCTTTTTCAGATCCTGATGAAGCCAAAAAATTACTTGAAGACTATGCGGCGGCTCAAGTTTCTAAAGAGGAAGTGAATTACCTCAAGTTTCGAATCAATCAACTTCAGAGATTTACCGAAAACGGACAAAAGGTTGCATTCAATAAGGATACCTTCAAAGTCGCTGTTGTTGATGGTGAAAGTAACCAAGTAGAAATTATCGAGGGTGCATATCCACCGGGTGTTCTCCCTCCGGCCGCAGTAAATCCAGAGGCTCCAGTTCTATCAGAGCCAGATCCAAATCCCGGGGCGCAAGCCCCTGGAACGGTGGTCATCCAAACTCCAGACCCAACAGTCGATCAAACACCTGAGGCTAAAGGTAATAAAGACCCCCCAGCAGATGCTGGGGAATCTGACTCGGCGACTAAATCTACAAAAAAAAATGTGGCGTTATGGTACCGCTGTGACACGGAAACTAAAATGCCTGAGCGTGTGACTACCGATACCTCTTCAACCTATACCGACACATCCACCGCAAGCACGTTAACCGATGAGAATACCACGGCGGTGACCCTGCCGCAGGCCTGTCCAGATGAAGACCCGATGACCGCCATTGTTGAAGTGACCATGATGTCCTCCCTGGATACCAACAGCACCGCCTCGGGGGTGAATATATTAGATGGATTAAGGTCAATCCTGACTGTCAGTAACTCAACCGTCAGGGAGTTTGTTACAGGAAGCGACACTGAGTTCACCAAAACCAACACCCGCTCATGGGTTCTTGGGGATGCGTCTTCAGATAACAGTCTCGCCTACTCCTTAAATATTGCAAATTCTGGAGTGAACCAAAGTCGGGCGTTATCCAAACCAACGATGACCGTCATTGATCGCGTGCCCTCGGTATTTTTTTCAGGGAGCAATATCTCCCTCGGCATTTCACCCAATATTGCTTATTCAACACCCACCATCGTGGATAAAACCATCGGCACTAGCTTGGCAGTTACCCCGACCTTCATTGATGAGGACAGCGCATTGGTCTCGTTACGCGTGACGGCTTCAGGGATAAGTAGTGATAATGTCGTCAGCACCGCATTGTTACAACAGACGCGCAACTCAATGACCACCAGCGCACTGATGAATTTTGATGACACCCTGATTCTTGCCGGCTTACGCACCGATCTTGAGAAAATTCAATCCTCAGGCGTTCCGATTCTGCAAGACTTTCCCTTACTGCAATACTTTTTTAAGAAAACAACCACTGGCATCACCTCGGTGAATGTGATCACCTTTATCACCCTCAGAAGACCCGAAAACAGCAAAACCAAATCTGAACCCCTAACCTATCAAGACCTCAATGAACAAATCAGTGGTTATATCAGGTACGAAGAAAAAGATTTTCAGCCGCTACCCAGCGCAGCAGATAAAAAAATAGCCAAACTGATTGATGACTTAAAACAGGTAATCTATTTTTAATTGGTATTTTTTATGCCAAGAGCCTTAGCCTTATTATTGATCACATACGCAACGACCATGGTTGCTCAACCCGATAATGAGCAGATATACACCCTCTACAGAAACTCTGCGGTAGACGAAGCGGTCAGAATCCATGTGGCCACATTTGATGTCGATGATGGCCCAAAAACCCATCTTCGCAACATGACCAATTGCATGGTTGTGCAAAAACTTTTCCAAGACCAGCCTCACGAAACAAATAAATTTTGGTGTGAAAAAGGCCCCTTTCGGTCCATGGTCAAGCATAAGTAATGTCGACTTTTAGTTAGTCACAATCGGCCATCGCCTCAATGAGCCTTTTTTGACATTCTTTGTTATCTTGGCATATATTTTTATCTATTACGCTACAGTTCTCAAGAACTTGTGTGTAGTCTGGTGTTTTTGAATTTAGCCATGAATACCATACCTATCATGAGCGGTGAAACGTTTAGATTTTTTGCTAACGACACTGAGCCTTCAACAAAGCGATCAGCGCTCCAAAGAAGCAATGCTAATCCTGAAATTAGAGCAGTAATAAAGAGTAACATTCATTTAACCCAGAAAAATTAACTCTAATCATAAATCATAATTACATATGTTGGGCAATACTCGCAAAATCATGAGTTTTTATGTCTGAGTGTAATACAAATTGTAATACAAATTAAATATTAACTTACAAACAATCTTATGGAAGCCCTATTTTATAGGGGTATTGGGGGTATATTAATGGCGGAAGAGGTGAGATTCGAACTCACGGTGGGCGCGAACCCACGTCGGTTTTCAAGACCGGTGCATTAAACCACTCTGCCACTCTTCCGAAAGCGAAATTTTATCATAGCAAATCAGTATTGTAGAAATTTATTCTGGAA
>Ga0209306_1001106_pt1 | contig 13359 bp, 9 predicted proteins | sample COGITO_mtgs_1103_3_FD_184793 | JGI IMG/M metagenome (GOLD analysis project Ga0209306, IMG submission 184793) | Pelagic marine microbial communities from North Sea - COGITO_mtgs_110328 (SPAdes) (version 2) | ecosystem: Environmental > Aquatic > Marine > Epipelagic ... | reverse complement strand
CTTTTAAACCCACACCACATTCAACCTCGTTATGTTTCAATATTAACAAATCAGTTGTATCATGTTTAAACTTTGTAGTTGATGTAGTTAGGTTAGCAGTTTCTGGTAATCTTGAAAATATCCATTCGTTAGTAGAATCATCTAAAATAATACTTGATGTATCTTTAAAATTATTTACACCTGCTACTGTCTGTTTTTGAGTAGCAGTATATATCGTAAAAAATGCTCCAACATCATTATTAACATTTTCTAAAAGTAAATTACCATTCACCTCAACCTCAGTATCAAAAACTTGATATTTTTCAGTTTCACTTACTTTTTTAAATACATCTGCTTCTTGTATTGTTCGCCTGCTACTAATAGTAGTGATACTCTTTTCAGTAACAGCACTACCAGACTTTAAACTATTTGCTTTAATCGTTTTGTATGGTGTTAATTCTTTTAATACAAAATTACCATCTGTGTCATCTGTAATTCTTGTAAATTGTGTAATATCAATTAATCGTTTTTTATTAAATAATTGTTGCTCTGCTGTTGATGCTGGATATTCAAACAAGGGAACATTATATAATTTTAAATCATATAATATACCATTAGCATCAAGAGTATTATTTAAATCTAAATGTAATTTTGATGGTTCTATAATTTGTGTTGGAGACCAAGTAACTGTTATTAAACCGTGAAAAGCACCATTAATATACCAAAAGTAATTAGTATCAATATTGTATAAAACAATAGCATTATCATTATCTAAAAATGTATCATTATTAGGATTGTCGAATATGAATGTTTGCGCACCACCACCATTAGGATTTGTAAGAAATAATAAATAATTAAAATTCGCACCTTGAACTATACCTGCTATAATAATAGTATCTTGACCATCATTTCTTTTAAAATTAATAACACCATGCGAAGCAAGTTGTATAGGTCTATGGATAAACGAGATAGTATTATGAGTAGTAAAATTATATAATGCAGGGTGTTCTAATACACTACTTCCACCTGCCAACCCACTAACCGACTTCTGGTTAGTATTAGGGTCACCATATACTACTGATATTTGAGTTGTCTCAACTAAATCAAAAGCATTTGTTCCTGATTTGTTAGTAAAATTATTATTAAAATCATAACTACATATTGGTGATATATTTGTTGTTGAACCTAACAAAGGAGGCATCACATTCGTAATTAGGTCACGATATAAAAATCTTCTAACAGTAGCGTCACTAAAATTAGTATTATTAACACAATTAAAAAAGTATGTGACGATTTCTAATGAAGGATCATTTGGTGTATCTCTTTCCCGATGTTGGTATAGATATGTTATATCACCATCCACCAATTCAATCTCAGTATCAATTAATTCAAATCTGCTAAATGTAGAATTAAATATATTGAAAGGTGTAAAGTGGTCGGTAAATTGTATTTTAGATGTAAATAACAAATCAGTATTGGTCTTATCATAATATAATAATGGTTCAAAATTATTTCTCAATATTATTTCAAACTCTTTCGTAGTATGGTTATAATCTAAACTCCCTGATGTTGTTTGGTCTGTTACAAATAATTTATCAATATTTACAAAAGCATTTAAAATTGAAAGGTTATCAGTAGATTGGTCAGCACTCCTAATACTATTAACTTGTTGTTGAGGCGTTAGTTCATCGTAAGCAAAACCTCCATTTATTAACACTCTGCGAGCATCAAATACATCAGCATAAAACTCCTTGACTTTTAAGTATCTTGGAATCTCTACTGTTTCATAATAATAGTTATATTTAATTAAATTATCTAATTTTAACCTTTCTGCTGATGTCATTGTAATAGGTGTAGGTTGTTGGAAAAATGTAAAATTAAAATGAGAGAATTGTAATTCTCCGGATGGAGGTTCATTACCAACCACTAAAATATTATTATTTCGTATTAAACCAGTATCACCATTATTTACAATTTGATATGTTGCATCATAAACATATACTATTGTTGGGTCGCTATTTGGAAAATTAATAGTGGCGTGCGGGACATTAATAAAAGAACTTTCATATTGGAATGTGCTATATGGTGTATTATTTACATAATAAAATACATCACGATTTGCTAAATCAATTTCAAATATTAATTTATACCATAAATTAGGGTCATAACCAGAAGGGAATATATCATCGCTACCAACCTCAGTATATGGTGTATAGTTATTATATGTATCTTGATTAAACTTATATTCAAAAAAGTTCAATCCATAAACCCTGATATTATGTTGACCTGCGAAAAACTCTGTTGGTTGTGTTCCTGATAATGGTGCTGTAAAAGTTCCTCCACGATGAACTAATTTTACTTCAATATAATTATAATAGTTTTGTATATAACCTGGACTTCCATTTAAGCCCGGATATAACGCAGTAGGCATCCAAAGTTCTTGCATGTAAAATCTCTCACCATAATACAAAGGTGTTACTACTGATTGTGGAGCATATTCAATTTGATCGAAATCGTAATCCCTTGTTAATTGTATATTTGGAGGATTACCTGCTACTGTAAATCCAACGCTTATTCTCCATTTAAACTCTAATTGACTATTTAATTGTGCTAATGACGAAAATGTTTTAAATTGTAAAGTATTACCATAAAAATTATAATTTCCTGCGGTATTACATTGCATATATTCAAAAGCAATTTTAATCTTCGCCATATTATTTCGTGTATTACCATCAATTGCTAAGTTTTCGCTATAACAAATTACCGGCGACGCGTGAGTTCCTGATGAATTGGTTTCTAATAAATTAATATTTAAATCAACATGATTTTGATTTAAACTATCATAATACTGCATTGTATTAGTATCATTATCTAAAACTACTCTTGCTCTGCTTTCAAATATAACATTATTTAAATATACTTGCTGGTCTTTAACCCGCCATGTTTGCTGATGTCCTGCTGGATTACTATAAGAAAACTCGCTTGTTTTTTCACCAAACCCATTACCTCCACGCGCAATAAAAGATGAAGCATTATTAAAGTTTCTGTTAGGAAAAGGTTGCCAGTAGTCATAAGATGCTAATACAGTATGAGTTACTTCTAATTTATTATCACGAATTGCTAATTTTAATTTACTTGTATCTAATTCATAATCTCCATTTACAAACTCGACACCAGTTTGTAATAGGGTATATTCTACACCAGCATTATCCACTGATGTCGGTTTAACAAAGCAAATAAATTCTAATTTACGATTCAAATCGTAATCAACGAGAGGGTCGCTTAATTCAATAAATACTAAGCCTCGTTTAAAAAACATATCATTTGTAAATTGTAATCCAATGTCTTTAACTGGTGCTATATTAGGAATATCATTCATTCTTGTTAGCGAAGGCATAAATCCTAAATAATCTCTACCATAGAACGACGAATCAAACGCACCTGTTCTTGACCCTTTTAATGCTACACAAATCAAATCATATTTATAATTATTCCAAGGTGTAAAATACCCCAAGTTTAATTTATATTCATCATTGTTATCATAAGTAAATCCTTCTGGCATAATAATTTTATATACATTATCTAACCTTTCAAAAACACCGGTGGATATTATAACAGGATTACCATCACTATCATATATAGGTATAGTTCCTACGAGAGTTTCTAATGCTGTTAAATCAGTAGTATTTTGTATTACGTCTTGTTGTAATTGATTAATATTTATACCACCAGTTACGGCTGCTATATCCACTACATTTTGTTCTACTATTGCATGTAATCCTGTTGCTGTAACTGCGGGATTTGCCGATGGGTCGCTTGCTATTCCTAAACTTGTTTGTAATGTAGATATATCGCTCGTATTGGTGGAGATATTACCTGTATTAATTGCTATATTGCCTGTGTTAGTTTCTACCACTAAATTGAGTAAAGTTGCTAATACCGGAGGGACTGCTGATGGGTCGCTTGGTATTCCAAGATTACCAGTATAACCAATATTAGCATGATTAGTTAATTGTAGGTTACCACTTGCGTCATAATTAAATTGTGAAGTATCTATTTTTAAAGATATATCTAAATCTTTTGTAATTTCTCCAGTTGTTTCTGTTATATTTGTTTCAATTATATTAATACCATTTCCAAAATTATTCTTATCTGGTATAAATTGTTTTCTTCTATTTCTATTTTTTATTTCATTTCTTTCCGTGTCAATTTCATTTAATAATAATAAAATTAAAGTTTCTTCACTATATAAAGTATTAACATCAATAACAAGATTACCAGTTCCACCACCTAAATCACTTTTAGCAATACTTATTGTATCTCCTACAGAATAACCAATTGATGTAGTTATTACTTTTTTTATTGATGCTATATTGTTACTATCAATTTCAATTTCTAATTTGTTTCCATTTGCTATATCTACTTCATATATTCCTGGTGTAGTAAACCCACCATTTGTAGCTGGTTGAATTGTTAAACCATCTTTATAAAGTAAATTAACTATACTTGCTTCTGGTTCTTGTTTAATTTTTTCATAAGTTATTAATAATTGTGCTTCTACTTTATCTAATGATTGATCACGTAATCTATCATATATTCCAAATGCTAAACCTATAAAACCTGATACTGTAATTACACCACTTAAAACACCTGTGAAAAAAGCTAATATTACATTACCTCTGCTTTTCATTACAGCAAAAACTAAATTTCTTGAATTACCACCTGCTACAAATGAGTTTTCTACCATATTTATAAAATTTGTTCCACTTTGTCCAAATTCAGACCTAAATTGTTCCATTGATCCTTCAAAATTATTTCTTACATCTTCAAGTTCTGGATCAACCCTCATTCCATAAATTTCTACTTCTAAAGCTTCTATTCTGGTATCATGTATAACTATTGTTCCGGCTGATGCTGCTGCACTTGCTTCAACAATTGGAAATCTTATTGCTAAACCAATAACTGGAGTAAATAAAGTCCCATCAATACCTGCTACATTTGTTGCAACTGCTAAAAGTTGATTTTTTGTTGCTACTGAGTAATCTAATATATTTGTCCAACCTCCGGGTATAAGTGGAGCATTTAAAAAATCGTAATCATAATATAAATGTAATTTTCCATTTTCTATTTTTACTTTTTCACTTGTTCCTCTTGTAGTAAAAAATATTTTTCCACCTTGATTTACATTTCTAATATACAAATCAAATGTGCCTGTTTCTTCATTAAAAACGGCTGGTAATAAAACATTTCCAATAGTTGTAGTTTCTTCAGAATCTGGAGTTTGTTCAGTAATAACTAAATCTTCTGTATTTTCAATTTGACTTACACTTGTTGAAGCTCCACCTCCTATATTTTCTTGAGTAGCATCAATAAATGTATTTTTAGAAATATCATTATACCAACTCATTTTATTATATAAAAATTTTTTTTTTCTCGGTTATAATAAACAACCAAAATGTATGATAATATCCCTGGTTCTTTGCCCCGTGAATTCTTCTATAATCTTTCTAAATTAAATGGTTCTATGTCAAAACAGCAAATTAAAGTCAGTAGTGATCGCACTGATGCCAGTCCTGGACAAATTTCCGTAATTAGATGTCCTATTGGGGCTTTAGTTGATGCAAGATCGTTCCAAATTTATTTTAAAACCACAATCACTGGCACAAATCCGACAGTCCCCGCTCGTTATTCTTCATCTTTTGTCAAACGTCTTGCAATCTCTTGTAACAATGTCGTAATAGCGCAGATAGAAGATTATAATTTAATTTATAACCTTATGGCTGATCACACTAATAAAGCTCAATCTAAAGGAATTGGTGGTGAATTTTTAGATAACAGTATTATCTGGTCAGAAGGTAGTATTACTGGCACCACTCAATCTGCATTAACTGGACAAAAAGCACTGCTTGCCGCAGTTGCTAATCAAACTGACATTCAAATGGTTATTAATAACTTCCTTGGCTTCCTTGGGAGTTCTTCAACAAGCATTTTACCGCTGGATCGCATGGGAGAGTTGGTAATATCTATAAGTTGGGCAAATCCTCATGAAGTTCTTGGAGGCACTGCCGAAGCATCAACTGCTACATATTCTAATAATTCTTATTCTATCAGTGATTTATATATGACTATGGAGGCTCTTTCTTTCAGTGATGATACATATTATAATAGCATTGGTTCGAAAGATTTAATGTTTATGTTCAATGATTATCAATTAACTCGTTTTGCCGAGACTACTAAAACATCAGGAATTAATTGCACAACCTACCTCAATGCAAATTCTATTGATTGGATTGCTGGATTTGCTATCAGAAATCAAACTGCACCTAAACCAATGGTTGCTTGGGGATCCCTTGGTGGTGGTGATGGCACAACTGACAAGGTTGTAAGTATTTTCGAATACCTTTCCGATCCTGTTAAATTTGTTAATAATGTAGATACAACAACTCATGGTGATGGGTTCTTTTCTACAGAATACATGCAACGTGATCTCCAAGGTCTCAAAACCACACAATTCTCTATTAACAATAAAGCATTAAATTATTCATCTTTCAATAAATATGAAGCTTTTAATAACAATCTCCTGTGTTTAGGTTATGAAAATGTTGATGCATCCAGAAATGGATTAATTGATTCGTGTGTATCTATTTTCCATTATTGGAAATATTATGGTGCTGTTTTTCAATCTTTAAGTTTAATTGATAAAGATAACTTTTATATTTCTGGATTGTCATCGGCTGGTTCTTCTTGTAGTGTAAATTTTGTTGCAAACTTCGATGGAGATTCTTCGTATAAAATTACCCCGGTTATCCTGGCAAAAATGACAAAAATTTGTCATGTTAAAAACGGGAGATTAATCGCGATCGAGTAATTATTAAAATAATATAGTTAAAAAAATAATATTACAATAATATAAAAGCATGTTTGGATTACAAGATTATGAATCAAATGAAGTAGGTGAATTAAATGGCAAAAAGAACTTTCATTATCCTTTTAAATTAACCAATATTGATATATTTAATAAAAACCATAAAAATTATCATAGATCTACTAATGGTATTCCCGCTGAATACAAACGTTATGATCAAAAACAATATGATTCCGTTACAAATCAAATGAACAATTTACAAAATTTTAACTGCACTCGCGGAAGTGAAAAACAAAAATTTGAGCATCATGATACCCATAAACACATGTTTAATATGAATATTTCTCATAAAAGATATTTGGAGGTTTTTAATAAAAATACAGATATACCAGATAAAATAAATTCAATGAAGAAACCTGGCCGTCATTTTGAAAAATACCCAATTCATAGCTCGTTCTTAACTCCTTCAAAAGGTAGATAAAATAATTTATAAATTTATTTTTTTTAATATCATAAAAAAAATGATATAAACATTTATAAACATATATTATATGAATAATGCCAAATTATAACAATACAGTTATATACAAAATTAAACATAATGAAGATTATGATGATCTTAATATTTATGTAGGATCTACTACTAATTTTAGACTTAGAAAACATCAACATAAATCTGATTGTAATAATGAAAATAGAAAAAAATATAATTTAAAAATTTATAAATATATTCGTGATAACGGGGGTTGGGATCAATTTGTAATGGTTCTTATTGAAGAATATTCATGTAATTCTAACAATGAAAAAGAAATACGTGAAAGGTATCACATAGACATTTTAAAACCTAAATTAAATAAAATTATACCTGGTAGAACTCATAAAGAATATTATGAAGATAATAAAGAATTAATATTAAAAAATCATAAAGAATGGCGTGATAATAATAAAGATAAAAAAAAAGAAATTGATAAAATATATCGTAAAAATAATAAAAAAAAAATAAAAGAATGGCATAATACTAATAATCATAGAGAACAAGCAAAAACAAGATCAAAAGAACATTATAAAAATAATAAAGATGAAATTAATAAAAAAAGAAAAGAAAAAATTACTTGTGAATGTGGATCAATTATTAGAAAAGATGGTATGCTCAAACACGAAAAATCATTAAAACACAAAAATTTTATATTAGCATTAAATAAAGAATAAAAGAATAAGATGGCTGCTTTATTACCTTTATTTGGAGAGTTGGTGTTAGATGGAGTAGAAGCTGCAGGTGCTGGATCGATTGTATCGGGTGTTTTTAATGAATTTAAAGAAATTCCTAAGAAACTTATAACAGACGAAGGGGGTAAATTAGTTGGGAATTACGCAAAACAACACCCCGGGGGATATGTAGATAATATGATCGAAAAATCATATAATCATCGAAAAAAAAGAGGAAGAAGAGTTGGTTAAATTAATTAAATAATTCTTCAATACATATACCAAAATGAAAATCTATATTTTGACTATTTTTGATAGCACCATGTTCTTCAGATGTTCCTGTATGTGTTGTAATTTGTAAAATAATTTCATTAATATCTTGCTTCTCTATTTCTAAAGATAAATTACCATTTTGAATTGTATTATTAGTATCATAATTTAAATTAGCAATTGTTGGTATTGTATCTTTATCAGAATTGAAATACAATGTTTGATTATATTTTATATTTTTAAGTTTAATAGTCCAATTATGATTTGGTGCAGATGATAATCCAGCACCACTTAAAGTAATTGAATTTATTTTTAAAACATTTTGATTACCTATAATTTTTATAAGTGGTAAATGATTAAATTTAAATTGTTTTCTATCAGTTGATGCAGTAGCATCTTTTGTAGATAACCAAATAGTTTTATATTGTGTTTTTGTTAATTCATACATACTTTATATTAGTAATTATTTTTTTTTAAACAAAATGATAAATTAAAATTATCTGTTGAATCTATTATTCTATTTATTATTATTTTTATTTCCTGTATTATTTGCGGTGTTAAACATAATATTGGATTATTATGATTAATATTTTTATTTAAAATATCTGATCTTAATATTAATGCTTTAGTATCACTTGTTGAATTAAAATATTTTGTATTATTATACAATATATTTTCTAAAAATATTTCATAATTATATGAAGAAAAGGTTGTGGCTGTTAAGCTTATAACCTTTGCTTTTAAATCACCAGAAGATAATTGTTTTCTCCAGTATTCCCCAGTTGTAACTGATATAACATCATTTCGAGTTAATGTTATAATTTCCCCAACTACAAAGCCTTCTCGATCTCCTTCAACTCTATTTAATCTTGCATGCCGTGAAACACTTGGTGGAGATACTACTTCAACATAAATCCTTGTATTTTTATTAGGAACATCATAATAATACAATCCATCTGGAACATCTATAATACCATATTGATCATATCCAAAATTATTACTACCGGCAAAGTCAAGTGTTAAATCATCATCATCAATAACAGTAGCTATAACATATTCTGCATATCTTGTTGCTGGATCATATCTATTATAAGTTTGCACAAGGTCTTCTTTATCAATAAATATTGAATTGCCAGTTTTAAAACCTAAACCTGGAACGGGGAAAGATAATATATTAGCATTGCCATTGTTGCCGGTAGGATTAGCAAGAACACCTACATTTGCTCTCGCGTCAGTAGGTAATTTTCCGAATACATCAGGATTGGCTATATAAACAATGACATCTTCATATACAGAACCTGATACAAAATCAGCCTCAACTTCATTCGCAAGTATTTCAACATTAGCCGATAATACCACCGAACCAACACCATTTATCATTTCGGTAGCTTGATATTTTGCAAACCTAACTTGATAAGTCATAGTGGGTTCGTTTTGTATAATATAAGACTTATCAAGATATAATATTTGATTTAACGCGATATCTGTTCCACCATTCGTGAGGGCAGTTATATTAATATTAGCGAATGTAGCACCGGCATATGGCAAAGCAACTTCAACATTAACTCTAACGCCAGAATCAATATACCATCCTGCTCCGTCATCTTCATATAAAAAAATATTATTAAAAGTTGTTTCATTAATAGGAGATGATGTAGCTTTGTTAATATTTCTGTCGGCATAATTAGAAATTGTTTTAATAATATCATCGTCAACTATACTTGTTATTTTGATTTCACCATAGCGATTGGTGTAACTATTTTCATTAGCAGTTATATCATTTTTATCAACATATAAAAAATTATTTAAAACAAAACCCGAACCAGCATCGCTAATATCAGTAATGTTAATTTGACCGGTAGTTAAATCAGGGGTAGTTTGGGTAGTGCTAACAGTTGCTCTTGCGTCAGTAGGTAAAAAAGCACTAACACCGTCCCACTCATACAAAGTAATATTATAATAATCCTTTTCAATAACATTGGTATTATAAAATGATGGTAATATTTCTCGTGTAGAAGATGTATTATTAACTGTTGATAAACCAGAATCATAAACAAGTATGGAACTGTTAATAGTTTTCTTTAAATTAAAATTATTTATTATTAAATCATGTTCTTCTGTTAAAATAATAGGATTTTTAAAGTAATATGTTAATCTTGTTTCATTATTTGATAATATTTCTTTTTTATCATAATCATTGCTATTCAATTGAACTATCATTTATTTTATTATAATATCTTTTTTTATTTCAAATGATATCAAACAATTATCAAGAAATAATTCTTGAGATTTTTCATTATAAAATCTAAATGTTATATAATTTATATGATTATTTTGTAATTCATATTCAATTTGTTCATAATTTTTATATTTTATATATGTATATGGTGTATTATCTGTATCAATCCAACATAAAACATCACCAATACCCCGTCCATATACATTTCCATTATTTAATATATCATTATGAGTTTTATTTTTAAAACTTAAATTTGATACAATTATTATTTTTGTAAAATTTATTAAATTAATATTTGTATCCGATTCATAATAAGAATTAAATGGTAATAATATATAAGATTGATAAGACTCAGTTATTCCTAAATTATTTTTTAAATTATTTATATTTGGTATTACTAACTCTAATTTAAAATTATTATCTATAAGATTATTTATACCAACTATAAAAGTAATATTTTCATTTGTAAATTTTATTTTATTAGTATATTCATCAATTGATACTTTTATTTTATAATTATTTAATAAGTCATTTAAAGTTTTTTTATAATTAGATGATTTATAAAAACCATCCGGTAATGTTATTGTATTTTCAGATGGTGTATCTTCTGTTCCATTATCAAAAATTGGTATTCTTTTATTAGCTTGTAATTTAACTAAATATATATTAAAAAGAACTAATCCTGTGTTTGAAGCAATTCTATATTTTTCATTAGGAGATGAAGATGATGTTGTAAAAGTTTTTGATATTTGTTGTGATCCTGCATTTTGAAAAGTTAATGTTTGAGTTTCAATATTATCATATAATGTAGTAGAACTATTATATTTTTGCAAAACAATATCTACATCCGTTGTAGCTCCGCTTATATTTTGATCTTTATAAAAAGTAATATCAAAACTTGTTATAATTTCATCAATACAATTTATTTCAAAAAAATTTACATATGTTCCTTGTAATTCCATTTTACGACTTGTATCTGGTGTATCATTTAAAATATTTACCCAATAATTAGCACTATCATCTGTTATTGTAGAAGTATTATAATATGTAATACTTGTATTATTATAAGTTATAGTAGATTTATGTAATGTTACATCAATTACTTCATTAACCAGTAACACATTTTGATCATTAAAAAAACCTTGATTTGTTAAATATAATTCACCTGTATATCCAGTTATGGTATAAGTTTTTGTAGTTCTTCTTATATTAAATTGATTATTAACGAGATTAGCTGATATATTGTAAATATTATTTAAAAATTTAAAATCAACTAATTTTAATTTTAATACACTTTCTTCTGGATCATTTATTATAGGATATTGGGGTATTACAATTAATTCTTTATTATTTAAATTATTTTTATTTTTATCAACGTAAAATGAATATTTCATATTTACTAATTGGTAAGATATTTTTGATCGCGATTAATAATTGTATCCCATCCTATTCTAACTCTTTGATTTTCTGGTTCTTTTTTATGAATTGATAATATCAAACTTCCATAGGGAATTTTCATAATTTGATCATAATAAAGTTCTATTTCTTCTTTTGAAAAATGAGAACCTACTTCTTCTGCAATTGCATCAATAATATAAGACCGTGACGCTGATTTTAATAATATAAATACATCTACTTGACGTCTAACTATTGCTGGAATTCCTTTGAAACTTTGTGTAATAAAAAATAAATTTAATCCTACTAAATCTTCAGATTCATGGCGTGATTTTATTGCTAACCTATTTAAAAAGTTTCCTCTTTTATTTGTTGAAAAAGCATCACTTCCAAGTAAGTCATCTATAACTAAGAATATCATTCTTGGATGATATAATAGGTTATCATCTTTATCTCTTGGTGCATCAGGGTCTTCTTTAGGATCAATAAAATTTTTAAAATTTAATAATAATAATTCATCAAAATCTAAGTTACTTAATGATTTTGAATTTATAAATTTTTTATAAACTTTTCGATATACGTTGTAAATTTCAACCAGATCCCTCTCTAATTTTATCTCTTCATATACCTCTTTTATTCTTTTATCAACATTTTCTTCAATATCAATTCTATCATCATCATCAAGAGTTTTTAAACTGTCTAAAATACTATTTTGTTTTGATCTTGATGTTCCACCTGATACCCATATTGTTCTCATTCTTACATTCTCTCCTTTTTCAGATACAAAGCCAGAATTTTCATAATTAGTTAAAAGTTGGATACAATTATATGATTTACCACCTCCTTTTGGTGATGCTGATAAAAATATACTATATGTTGGTGGAAGTAATTTATTTCTTGGTTGTGGAGGTTCATATTTTGTATATTTCCTAAGCTTGTTTGTAATATTTACTAATTTCTTCGTTTGCATTGCTGATTATTTTATCTTATTATAAGATAAATAAACGATGTCTGATGTTGAACAAACTGTTGATAAATTTTGTTATCCTGAAGATTATAATGATGAAGATAAAGCTGATTATGATACATTAATATCGCAAGGTATGAATTTAATAGGTAAAAAGATAAAACCTGATAATGAGTTTTTGTTACACCTGAGTGCGAAAATTACTATCAATCAAAGAAAAGGGTTTACTAATGGATTGAATCAAGATGAAATTGATCAATTAAAAGAACATCATAAAAATTTATCAAATACTTTTAATTTTGAAACACCACCAGATATATTTTACAATAATATGTTACATCTATCTGATGGAACTTCATTCCCCCATCCTTTAGCTACACCACCAAAGAATGTTGCAGATCCACCAGATGTTTATGAAAATGAATAATAAAAAAATGA
>Ga0209306_1001095_pt1 | contig 13426 bp, 8 predicted proteins | sample COGITO_mtgs_1103_3_FD_184793 | JGI IMG/M metagenome (GOLD analysis project Ga0209306, IMG submission 184793) | Pelagic marine microbial communities from North Sea - COGITO_mtgs_110328 (SPAdes) (version 2) | ecosystem: Environmental > Aquatic > Marine > Epipelagic ... | reverse complement strand
TCCTCCAATGTTATAGAACCGAATCCTCCACATGCGTCTAAAATTTTATTTTGCGTTTCCAAAGGTTCCATCATTCTCGCCACGGAAACTTTTAAAAATCCAACGTCCAGTCGACGTTCATAATCTTCAAAAACAACCTCTTCGCCGGCACTTCGTGGACTGATTCTCGTTCCTAGCGGTAAATTAAACGTTCGGTACGAGCCATCTTGCGGTAAACATTCCAATGGAATACCGCATGCGCCACAGAAGTCATCCGCATTCCCAAAATCGCGATCGAACACGGTAAACACGAGCGCCGAATCATTACTGGTGAGATCAACGAGATACCTCTCGTCCCAACGAGGAAAGCACGTGTCATTTTTAACTTTCGTTTTGTATCTCTCTTTGGCCGGCATAGAATCACCTCCAATTTTAACGTACGCATCAGATCCCGACCATCCATCCATTGGCGTAATGTTCGAAGCTTCCATAACGTGAACGTAGTATCGACCTCGTCTCTCGTTTTGCATCGCACTTCGTTCGGCCGGGGTGAACGATTTAAAACTTTTCTTCAATCGCTCGTCGAGTTTTCTTTCTTTCGCCGATAAGCTGAGATTCTGATCTTGTTTCCTCTCAACGAATGTAGACGATGTCGCGCCGTGTCTTGCCGCCGACCGACCTGCGATCCAAGGCTCCAACGGATCTTCGCTCCCCTCGTTCACTTGCAAAGCGTGCCAGTTTCCATTCACACCGAGCGCTGGCAACAGTTTTGGCGGCCGTCTAAACGCCATCTTCAGAGTACCTTCGCCACCGCCTTCTTTGTTTTTCTCCATCCGTTTTTTGGACATCATTTTTTTCAACTCTTTTTTCTTCGCGTTTTGGGTCAAACCTTCGCGCGATCGTAAAGAGTCGAGCGACCCGGCTGGCTCCACTTCCAAAGTGATTTCTCTCCAATGTCCATCGAGCGGGCACAGCTCGATGGGTACCGCACACGTCCCAATGAGCGATTTCTTAGAATCAATTTCAGACGGGCCTTTCAAATCCCAAATCTTAAAGACAATTTCCTTCGAACACCAAGAACCATCATTATCATCATCGCTCCCACTCTCCACCTTGGGAGCAGCACCGTTTTCCTCGCTTTTACCACCGTCGTCTATATCCTTTCCTTTCGTCTTCTTCAAAATTTTCTTCTTTTTTTTCGGTGAAAACGAGGCAAACATCCCTCTCCTCTCTTCTTCCTCTTCTACTTGTTCGCTGAATATTGGAAATGAGAACGACTCGCCCTCTCCGGCGTTCCACACAGGATCCACCGTATTCAAAATAGGTCTCGTCACTCCAACGTACTCGCTCCCATCCTTCTTCTTCACGTGCACGGATACGACTGGATCCACCGTCCCGCCCCCGGCTTTCTTCGATCTCGATCGCGACAACCGTTTCGCTTCGTATTTTTTATACAGCTTCTCGCACTCGAATATCTTGACCTCTAAATCTCTCGACACCGAGGCTGGGTTGATTGAGGATGCTCTCTTGCTCATCTGCTTGATTAAAACGCCCGGGCCAAAAGATGCGAACGACGAGGACTTCTTCGCGTCTTTGTTTCTGTTCCCTTCTTCTTCTTCTTCTTCTTCTTCTTCTTCTTCTTCTTCAAAGTTATCGTTGACAACAAAATTGAGCTCGTTATAGTCCTCCACTTGGACGCTGTTCAGTTTTTCCTTTAGCGCTCCCACCTTTTTTTTCACGGAGTTCCCACGGACCGTCTTCATCTTCATCTTGTTATTAGCAGGATCGTGGGCATTATCTCTCGTTGGCGTCATCGATGACGACGACGACGCGCTGCTCTCCTCCTCGTCAAAACTGCTTTTCTTCTTCCTTCTTCTTCTTCGTCTGTTTAATTTATTACACTGTGGAGAAAATATCCTACTCCAACGGTGTGTTCCAAGAAGAAATAAGCGAGTAAATCGAAATTTTAACGAAGTTAACGCAAAGAAAGATGTGGCCAAAAATCGATTTTTAAGCGCAGAAGTTGTATGTATTTTACAGCAGTTTTTCGTATTTAAAACAGACCGAGGATGACGATACGTGCATTTCCGATTATCGCATGCGCTTGAAGTTTTGCGTGTCTTCATCCATGCTGCCGTCCATGCCATTATCATCATCATCTTCTTCTTCTTCTTCCTCGACGATTCCGAAGTCACCTTCGGTTTCTTCTTCGATTTCTCGAAGGCCGAGTTGCGTGTCCAACTTGGCGAGCTCTTGCATGACGGTATTCATTTCCGCTTCGATGACTTCCATGTTCGCGCGGATAAATTTGGTATCAGAAACGACAAAGTCGGTGTCGTCACCGACACTTCTATCATCGTTAGTGGCATTCCTTTTGTCGATAATCTTTGCGATCGAGTTATCCGGTTTAAACACGACCGTTTCGTTTTCTTTCTTCACGCTCGGTTTCTTTAAATTCTTTCCGACGCCATAGAGCAAAGAGGAGAGCATGCCTACGCCTTTGTTTGTCTTGTTACTCTCGTCTGCTTCAACTTTGTTTACATCAGAGACATCGTTAATAGCGCTATCGGTAGTCTCAGAAGCGTCATCTTCATCCGACGAGGACGAGACTTCATCGCTATCGTCTCGCGATTTGAGTATTTTCAAAACGGCTCCAGTCGCGGCGTCCCCTATCCTCCCCGCTTGTTTACTCAAATTCTTCGCAAACTTAGTAATGTCCTTTTCAAGCACTTCTCTCGTTTTCAGACTAATCATGGATCGGTCAAAAGATTCGGTAGTGTCGACGTTTTCTTTCTTCGCTTGTTGCTTGAAGGAGCTCGCAGCGAGGATGATTTCCGTTCGGACTTGCGTGTCTTTGAACTGGAGCGATCTGAACAAACCTTGCAAACCAGCTTGCATTTTCTCGAGGACGGCTTCTTCTTTTTCGATTTGATCGATAGGCGCACCTTTCGCTTTTAATCTTTGCACAGTGCCCAACTGCCTCTTAATGCTCGTTTGTTGTCGCTCGATGCGTTTCTGCAAACCAAACATGTCCGAAAGAATCTCTCTCGATTTGTCCAACGATTGGCCGATACTCTCACCAATCTTAGCGGCTCCGCCCTGTTTAACTTCTAATTCAGCTGGATCGACGCTGAAAAAATCGTATTTTAAACAGTCTAAAGCCGACGGTCTATCCGTGTTATCATTGTTATTGCTCAGCAGCTGTTCGCCGCTTTTCGCCGTTTTCTTCTCCAACCAGTACGGACGCCCTTTCAAGAGTTCGGCGGCTAATTTCCAACCAGCATCGCCCCCGGCGTCTAAAAGAGCCGTCTTCGATCGCCCGAGCTGTCCTTTATTTTGTGTTCTCCACAAATCCAAATCGTAATCGCACTTTTTCAATCCTCGGTTGAAGCTCGACAAGCCTCGATTGGTTCGTAAACTTGGCAACGCCAACTGCATGAGGATAACGCCCGCGGAGTACGAATCAAATCGATCGGGTAAGTACTTTACCCACGCCGCGCTACCCGCGGCGTACGCGAGAGGACCAAGCAACTTGCGTAAATCTGGAGCGTCTTCGGTCGGAATCAAAAACTCTTCCGGTGGCGCGTACTTTGGATCCATGATGGTTTCATCTGGGGCAAAGTTTGTGCCCGTGCGAAAGCACGCACACGCGCCTAAATCGATGAGCTTAAACTCCGGTTCTTCCATCATGACATAATCCTTCACTTTCCTCTCGTACATAGCGCCACCGCCATTTTCTTCTCCTCCTTCTCTTCCTGAACCTTTACTCCCGCCTCTTCTAATCGAGGATAAACTTTCGCTGAGAAATTTCCCCGTGCCTTCCAAAACGTTTTTCCCTCTGTTTTTCTCGTCGTACGCTTCGCAATCCGCCAACACGAGATTGTGCGGCTTTATATCTCGATGGACTAAACCAGCGCTGTGCATGGTCGCTAAATTCGTGAGTAACTGTTTCATGACTTTCTGCGCAATCTCCAGTTCGCACGCCGCGTCTCCTTTGCGCACGCCTTTTCTCTTCAAAAGGTTCTTCGCCAATCCGGAGGGATAATCCGACTGTGCCATAAACTGCGCCAACGTCCGATCGCCTTGATACTTCCACACCAACCACAACCCTTCTTTCGCGGTTAAATCGTTCATTTGATTCGTATCCATCAACTTTTTCCACTCGTCGTACGTCACTCGATAGCTGCCTAAAAACTCCGCGCACGCCCCTTTCGCGTCTCGAGAAACGCGACCGTTCATCCAATTCTCAATCTCTTGAAGCTCTGCCGCGCCTTCTACGTTTAGTTTTGGTCTCTTCAATACCACTCTCTCTTTCCCTCTCCAGATTGCCTGGTAGACGATCCCGAACGATCCTTCTCCTATTTGTCGTTCTATTTCGAATTCGTGGCGTTTGAAATTTCGTCCCACTTGTGCTTTTATTTTTATTCTCGTTTTCTGTTTTGTTGCGTTCGTCGTATTTCTTTCTCGAAGCAAACGCCCACCCTTTCGTCGATCTCCTCCTCCTCCTTCAAAAGAAGAAGAAGAAGAAAAAGACGACGTCGCAAAGCTGGCACCGCCACCGTTCATCGCGGACGCGCTCGCTTTTGTGGTCGTTGTCGTCGCACTTCCTTCTCCTCTTCTTCTTCTTCTTCTTCTTCTTCTTTTCGTTTGGGCGTCGACGACGACGGCAAAATTTCTTCTCGACGTAACTAAAGAAGACAAAGAAGAAGAAGAAGAAGATACCGGTGGTGCTGATCCGACTCCCACTCCCACAACGCGCATGATGATGCGAGAGAGATCTTGTTGTTCTCTTTGTCGTTGTTGTTGTTCTCTTTGTCGTTCACTCAGCCGCAAGTAAGAAGAAGAGCGCTCTCTTTTTTGTTGCGTGTGTGTGTGTTCAAAAAGTGTCTTCACCCGAGCGTGAATATAAGAAATGTGTGGTTTGTGTGGTGTGCACTGGGTTTGTGGTGAAAATCAGTCCAAAACTTCTTCTTTGTGTCTTCTTCTTTGTGTCTTCTTCTTTGTCTTCTTCTTCTCGAGGACAGACAGAGCTTCGCCCTTTTTTTATTTTTTTATTTTTTTGACTTTTTTGCAAGCGGGATGCTTTCTTGCTTTTTTAACACAATAATGCTTTCTTGCTTTTTTAACACCCTTTTGACAAAGAACAAACATAAAAAGAAATCGCGCGTCATTCTCTTGCATCATCATCCGTTTGCGCAAGAAGAAGAAGACATCATCATCGAGCAAATTTCTGCGTCCCCTCAATTGACCCAATTTTGAGGAGGATGTTTGGGAGCAGTAGTGGTGGTGGTGGACCATCATCATCATCTGGTAAGAAGGAAAGTACCAACACTGAATACGGCGCCATCATTTTCGGTGGTCATGAAGAAGCGCCGCGGAGAAGAGAAGGAGAATGGGATATCACACACGAGAAGGAGGGAGACGACGTAAACGACGACGAAGAGCTTTTCGCGAGCGGAAGAAGAAGAAGAGAAAACGATTGGGTAAAGAAGAAGACGGTGTTTTTGGGTTTGTGTTTCGTCGCGGCCGCCGTTTTTGGATGCGCTGCTGCTGCGAATCATTACTCGTCCGTGTCAGCGTCGTCGTCATTTATTATTAATAATAATAATAGTGATGAATCTCTTGGTGCTTCTTCTTTCGTACCAAAACTGGGAATGTCCAACTGGCGCAGATGGAACGGAGAAACTGTGGGCGGAACACCTGGGATCAACATTCTCTTCGTAAAAACGATTAAAACCGGGAGCACGACAATAGCTGGTTTATGTAGAAGAATCGCGAACAGACACGGGTTGAACGGCGCGCGCACCGGATACAACCAAAACGGAAGCACGGAGATCGACGATAAACAAGAGCCGTATGTATACGCAGACCATAGGATGTTCAAGCAAACCGAAGGAACTTTGAGTAAGTTGGACCATCCAACGTTTTTACTCACGAGCATACGAGATCCCGTGAGCAGATTTATTTCCGAGTTTCAATACGTCATGGACGCGAAGGAATCACACGATAAAGATTATCGAGTGCCAGACGAGTTGCTGCCAATGCCGGTGACGAATGAGGAGTGGGAGTCGAGGTTGCTTACATTTTTGAACATGCAAACGTCGATTGATCACCAATACGATTACATTGGGAGTCAAAAAGCGTGCGATAACAAATGGTCACCCGCCGGGGTTGTCAATTTATACGATCACGTCGTCGTTTTGGAGAGGTTCGACGAGAGCATGATAGTTTTGAAGAACATGTTAGGCTTATCGAACTCGGATTTACTGTATTTACGAGCGAAGGAGAACGATTATACGTGGGGAGGCGGGGGGTTGTCAGCGGCCACGTTGGCGAAGGTGAAGAACGCGTTGAGCGCTTCGAGAGACTACGCTTTGATCGATCAGGCAAATCAACGGTTAAACGGACACATTTCCCAAATCCCCGATTTCAGCGAACAAATGAGCGCGTATAAAAACTTGTTAGCTGGTGCCACGGCGCAATGCAGCCAGTACGCGCCCACGGGTATTACAGTAGGTGACTTTAACCAGTGCTTGTACGAAGACCAAGCGTGCGGCGACGAGTGCCTCACCGCGTACGGGTCGTAGTAGTAAAAGTACCACCCCGTACATTGCATGCGAGCGGGCGATACCATCAATGGTGGTGCGAGAACGCTAAGTACGATCGTATGCTGGTGCATGTACTCATCGTAAAATATAATAATAATAATAATGACCATATAGTAATAATAATGACCATATAGCGAATATACTCATCATTTTGTGCATCTACTCGTACTGTTTACACGAGTTTTTTTTTTTTTTTTCGCTTCGAAACTCTGTCTGCTCAAAATCAGTTTTGCGTCAAAAAAAGCAATACGAACGAGAAGACGATTCAGACTTCAGACGACGGAAAGAAGAAGAAGACAACAAAGAAGTCATTTCCTCCTCCTTTCCTGATGTTCTTCCCTGGTGGAAGAGGAGGAGAACAGCAACAACAACAACAACAACAACAACAACGAGAGACGACGAGGAGGAGACGAACGACGACGACGACGACGACGAAAAAACCACCGGCAACGATGAAAACGACGACGAAAACAACGACCCTTCTTCGAGGATGGAAATTACCCACGAGCCCCTTTTCCGAACACCACCAACGTACACGAGAAAGACAATCTTCTTCTACTCTTCCTCTTTTAAACAACAAAGAACAAATTGGGGAGTCACAGAGACGACGGAGAAGAAGGTTGGACGATGCAAAAGTGAAAACGAGCACTGACATATATGACGGGAGTACGACGAGTGAGAAGAAAAAGAACAGAAACAGCGCGCCTTTCTTTTTAGCGGCGGCGTCTGTCGCCAGCCGAGAAGGAGGACGAGAAGCTTTGCAAAAGTCCTGGCGTTCGATGAGAGCTTTAGGAGAAGGATGGGGAAAAGGCGGTGCAGCAGACAGTAAGAGTAGCGAACGTAGCAGCAGTACGAGCAAGAGTAGTAACAGAGGGAAGAGCGGAAGCAGAGCTTCTTCTTCTTCTTCTTCTTCTTCTTCTTCTTCTTCTTCTTCTTCTTCGTCGACGAAGACGACGACATCGAGGAAGAAGAAGAGTAAGGCGATAACGACGAAAAGCACTACTACTACTACTACTACTACTACTTCTTCTTCTTCTAGCACGAAAGAACTCACGCAGAGAGAGGAGATTAATCGACGCTTATTGGCAGGGACGATGTCGACGATATGCGTGCGGACGCTGTTAGCGCCGCTGGAAAGGTTGAAAACAGAGTATCTCTTTAACAACTCCAAAGAAGCTTTGTTCGTAACTTCTAAGATTGTGTTTAAAAACGAAGGCGTGATTGGGTTTTGGAAGGGTAACTTGGTGAATATCGTGAGAACGGCGCCATTCAAGGCGATTAATTTTAGTGCGTTCGATACGGTTCGAACGGCAATCACGAAGACGTTCGATGTCAAGGAAAATACCGTGGCGGATGAGGTTTCTTTGTTTTTATCCGGCGCGTTTGCGTGCGGTACCGCGGTGACTATTTGTTACCCGATGGACGTCGTCCGCACAAGATTGGTCGTCCGAGGCGGGACGCAAAAGTATAAGAATATCCTTTCGTGCGTTCGGATGTTGTACAAAGAGGAAGGGTTGGCGAGTTTTTATAGAGGAATATTACCAGCCATGGCGCAAATGACGCCCAACGCCGCCGTGTATTATTCCGTGTATAACAGTTTGAAACAGTATCGCTTGACGCAAATGAAACGCGAAGGAGAGGAAAAAGCGAATAGAAGGAAGAAAAAGAACAACAACAACAACAACAACAACAGAGGGAGTGGTAAAAAAGATAACACCACGGGAGAACTCAATAACAAGAAAACCATCGAACCGCAATACATGATGCTCTTCGGCATGGTTGCCGGAATAGCCTCCGAATCTTTTACCTTTCCGCTAGAAGTCGCCAGGCGCCGCATTCAAATGAACACCGGTCGCGTCGTCGCTAAAGATATATTTGGATCGAAGGAGCTCAAAATGATGTTAGAAGTCACCCAAAAAGTGTTGCGAGAGAATGGTTTTCGAGGTTTGTACGCCGGATTAGCGCCGTCTGTGTTACAGGTCTTGCCAAGCGCGGCGTTGGGGTACTACTGCTACGAGAGTTTCAAATTAGCCGTAGGGGTTGACTGATAAATGAGTTATTCTGAAATAGATTTGCCTCTCGCGTCCTTCCTCTCCTCGCATTTCATTATTCATCGTTGTGTTCATCGTTGTGCGCTTGTGCTTTCTTTCGTATACGAGTACAGTGCGAGCACATACATTTTTCCTCATTTACATTTTACCATACAATAATAATTCAACGACGACGATTCAGACGCGACGAACACAAATGTCTCAGGCCCCTCCTCCTCCTCCTCCTCCTCCTCTTGCTTCCAGCACTCTCTACAGTCGATCGGATGGAACTTCTCTCACCGAAACGAACGCGACAGCCATGTCCATGATGGAAAAGCACGTCCAAGAGACGAAGAATAAGAAAGAATTGGAGTGTTTAACCGCTTTAGCGAGTTGGTTTTTAGAGCGGAGAAAGAAGAGAGTTTTGGCGGTAAATAAGAAGAATAAGAAAGCAAAGAAAGCAAAGAAAGCAAAGACGACGACGACGACGACGAGTAGAATAGTGACGACTTTGAGACGAGAAACGATGGCGATTGCGTTGGAAAAGACGGGGTGGGACGTGGAGAAATCAAAGGCGATTTTGGAGCAGTTTTTACTCTCGGAAGAAGCAGGAGAAAAAAGAGAGGGAGAAGGAGAAGACGACGAAGACGATGAAGACGACGCTTCCTCGGAGTCGAGCAGCGAGAGCGAAAGCGAAAGCAGTAGCAGTAGCAGCAGTAGCAGCAGCAGTAGCGGCGGAAAGAAACGCAAACGCAAAAAAGACAAGAAGGAAAAGAAACGGAGAGAGAAGAAGAAGAAGAAGAAAGAAAAGAAGAAACGGAAAGAGAAGAAGAAAAGAAAGCAAGACGAGGAAGACGACGATATCATCGACGACGTGGGCACGGGTGCGTTCGCGTTTGAAAACGACGAGGAACGGCGGAAACGCGAGTTGGAAACCGAAAGGCAAAATTTGAAAGAGCAACAGCGGAAAGCGCTGTTGAACAAGATGAAAGTTTCCGGGGACTTGCAGTCGTATAAAGAGCAACAAATGTTGAAGGAAGAGTTGAACTACGCTTTGAATATCGGGGACCAAACGAAAGCGGAAAAGTTAAGGAAGAAGTTAGAGGAAGGGGATAAAGGTGGCGCGATGGATAATTATGGGTTCAGACCTTCGTAGCGTATTGTCAACTCAAATTATTTCACGGTACTTCCTCACCCGTTTCTGTTGTTACTTCATCTTCTCCGGTAGAGTTCTATCGAGCCAAGCGAAGACAGCCGTCAGTACAGTTCCTAGAATGTGCCCAATTATCGCTAAACGCACGGAAAGTGTGGGATATTTGTGCCATACAGTGCTCCAATCTAAAGGCGCGAGTAATCCTCCCATCCAAGCGAACAGGACGGAGCCAATAACTGTCGCTCGGAAGAACGCGTCAAAATCGCTTCTGAATCTTCTATCTAAGACGACACGAAGATAATCTCTTTGCGCGAGCTTCACAAACGCGATAACACGCAATGCTGGCATGAATATCGCTTCAACCGTCGTCATCGATGTCGCAGCGGTTCTCCTCCGGTTTTGTTGCCATTGCTGTTGTTTCTTTGTGTTTCTCGTTCGCACCAACGCTTGCGCCGACGCCGCGTGCGTTCCTGGCAGTACGGTTAACGAGGACATGAAATATGCAAACGCCACCGTCGCTCTTTGCTTCTCGCTCGACGCTATTACGCTCGATCCGAATAGAAAAGCGATACTAAACCACATCGCGGTGCCCAAAAGAAGCGCGAATACGCGCAACACCACGCTCACACTCGCATCTAAGGCGTTTTCGATGTACTTCTTCTGCGCCAAGACGTCTGAAATGAGCACGAGCACTGCGTGCGCACTCGCGACGGCGAATATGCTCTCTAAATCGCTCTTATTACTACTAATGCTGCTGCTACTACTGGTACCATTTATCATTGTCGTCGTTTCCGTTAAATCTGAGTCGCCGCCTCCCAAGTCGTAAAACTTCGCCGCCGCGACGAGAAGCGCCGAACGAGTGCAATACGTAAACTCTGCTAAGCCGAGCAACGATAACGACGAAGTTCCATCTCTTTTCCTATTCCTCATTCTTCTTCGCTCGTTCTTTTCTTCTTCTTCTTTTTCTTCTTCTTCTTCTATTTCTATTTCTCTCTCTCTTTGGGAAGCACCCACCCTTGCGTATCTTTTTCCTTCTTCGTGTTCTCGTTGTTGTTGTTTTTGTTGTCGTCCTCTCCCATTACCATCGACACCGACGCGTAAAAGCTTCCTCGACCGAGGCGAGAGGACGAAACCTTCTTCTTCTTCTTTGTCTTCGTCTTCTCCCTCTTTCTTCTTCTCTTTCTTAAAAGAAGTATCAGAAGCAGAGTTAGACACGATGCGCGCGATTTCTTTTGCAAATTCCGCCGCTTCCCTCTCGTGTCTTCGTACCGCGTTTTTGTACGTTTGTACACAGTCACGATACATTTGAAAAGGAGACTTATTGAGCTTTTCTCCTTCTTCTTGTTGTCTTCTTCTTCTTCTTCTTCTCTCTTTTCAGGACTTCTTCCACCCTTTCTTCACCAAAGTATTCCTATTCGTCTCTTTGTGTTGTTGTGACATTTTTGAATATAAAATTCTTCTGGTTTTCGAGGTGAAAAAAAAAAGAATCAATCGAAATCGTTTTTTTTTGAGGCCGCTGTGTAAACCAAAAAAAATGACCCCAAAATATCGAAATTTTCATCTGAATTTCGAAATTTCTGAAAAATACGCGCGATTCATAAAAAGCACACACATCATTTCTCACGACTTAAATGCGACGACGTGTAGCTGCTCTCTTATTGTAGCGACAACACGCGGAGGTCGATTTCACGACTCGACGACTGAAGGACTTTTGGCGGCGTGAAAAACATGTGCTTCTTCTTCCCCGGTTGGTGTCTGCCGTTTTCTCTCTGGTTCGCGCCTCTTTCTTTTTCTTCCGAGAGGAGGAGGAGGAGAAGGAGGAGGAGAGATATAGATAAAGAAGAAGAAGAAGAAGAAGAAGAAGAAGAAGAGGAGAATCCATCGAAGAACTCCTCGTGCGGCTCGGCGTTCACCGCGTGCACAGAAGGTCGACCGAGCGAAGAGAATGCTTTCGCGAGACCGATGATCAGGAAGAAGACGACGGTGGAGATGGCAGAGAGGAAAAGACAGTTGAGAAGAGAGAAGGAAGAAGAAAACGAAGAAAGAGACAAAGGAAAGGTTAAGGTTGCCTCTCCTGGTATCACGACTACTCTTTTCAGCATATCTACGCCACGCGAGGAGAAGGAAGGAAATAAAGAAGAAGGTGGAAAAGAAGAGAAGGATAATAACAACAACAGCGTCGTCGCGAGAATCGAGTCCGGGCGGTCGTTTTCGTACGCCGGCGAAGAGATCGTCTCGAAAGAAAGGAGGAGAGAGGAAGATGGAGAAGAAGAAGAAGAAGAAGAAGAAGAAGAAGGCGATGAAGGAGAGGAAGGAGAAGAAGGAGAAGAAGACAAACGATCGAAAAAAGAGGAACTTCGATCGGAGCAAATTCTTAAAGAGCTTAGAAATGAAGGCTTGTTGGACTCGATACAGAGTTCGACCGCGAAATATTGGAAAGAGTTAGCCGCGAAGCGGAAGAAGACGAAGAAATCGTTCGGAAACAGTTGAGTAAGTGCACTACCAGAGACAAAGAAAGAAAGAGAGAGGGAGAGGGAGAAAAAAAAGTTGTTGTTTGAGAGAAACGCATGATATCATCATCACTGTAATACACCTTTATATTGTTGACTACTCCTAAACGCAAATCCTTCTCTTTTCTCTCTTCTACGTCTCGTTGAAACGAATACCTCCGGAGTTCCACACGACCCAAAACGTTCCAATCATCAATCCAATAATCGTCGTGAACGATAAAACGATGAAAATTTGTCCAAACGACACCTTAGGAATTTCGAATTTCACTTCTTTCGGTTTATCAACCTTCATCGGTTTCGCGCCGTACGTCGCCGCGTCCGGTTCGTTGAATGGATTCTTCACCTTTGTAGCCGGCTTCATCGGCGCCATCGGAGATGCACTCGCGTTGGTGGCAGAAGAAACTTTCGCAAACGGCGAGGATGGCGTGCTAGTGCTCGCCGCCGCTGACGAAGCAGCGAATGGAGATTTCGGCGGCGTCGGCGGCGCGGATTTCGGCGGCGACACGTTATCGAAGGGACTCCTCGCCGCCGCCGCCGCCGCGAAACTACTACTCTCTCCTGCCGAAGAAGAAGAAGAGCTCGTAGGCGCATCCTTCCCTGCTCTATTCGTGGTTTGATTAAACGGTAAATTCTGTTTCGCTCCGGCGGCTCGATCGGACACGCCAAACTTACTCGGTAAAGGTTGTATTCTCTTTCTCGAAAAAGGCGAATCGGCGACGGATTTCTGAAACTTTTCCTGATCTTCTCCGGGAGCTCGCTTAAATTGATCGTCGCCCCCGTTGACATTGTTGAAATTGTTGTTGTTGTTGTTGTTGTTTCCATCGCTCTTTACTTGTTCTTCTTCGTTCTCTCCCTCTACCGTCCCCGTGGCTCTCACTCTGAATGATGATCTTCTTCTTAATACCGATTTTGATGATTTTGAGGACGAGAAACAACACGACGCGCACCCCCCAGAGAGAGAGAAAGACGACGACGAGGAGGTGGAAGACGTCGCTCGCGAAAAGTGAACGATGTTGTTACTGTTGTTGTTGTTGTTGTTAGTAGTATTAGTATTCTTGTTGTTGCGTCCCCGTGAGTGGTGGTGGTGGTGCACTGTTTTTGTTGCTGGGAGTACTCCTCCTCCGCAGGAGAAGCTGCTCGTCGTCA
>Ga0209306_1001088_pt1 | contig 13446 bp, 28 predicted proteins | sample COGITO_mtgs_1103_3_FD_184793 | JGI IMG/M metagenome (GOLD analysis project Ga0209306, IMG submission 184793) | Pelagic marine microbial communities from North Sea - COGITO_mtgs_110328 (SPAdes) (version 2) | ecosystem: Environmental > Aquatic > Marine > Epipelagic ... | reverse complement strand
GGTGTCCGTAGTAGAATGAAAATTTCTGGATATGAGCCACCTACCAACTGGGATAAAGACGCAAACAGAGGTAAAGGTGCTACCGTAAGTCCTAAGCAAGCAGAGAAGCGTCGTCGTAAGTCGCTTCGTCAAGAAGAACTCGAAGCAACCGGTCTCTTTACTGTGAAAGAGATTGAAGCACTTGTAGAGTCAGAGAATGTTGATGAAGCAATGAGTTCTTATGATCGCAATCGTAAGAGAGCAGCACAAAGAGCAGCAGACAGAAATGCTGCGAGAGCTGCTGGTAAGACTGGTGTAGTTCCTGGTGTTGGTTATGTAACTCCTAATAAGGAGAGAGAAACTTATACTGACGAGAAAGGAACCGTCCGTCATAAGTCTGGTGCTAAAAACGAGTAAGTAATATAAAACTTACATAATACTTTAGAGAGGACTTGACAGGTCCTCTTTTTTTATGTAGACTAGGTTTGTCCCCGTTAAAGATAAATAATAGCTCATTGAGTTCTATACAATGAGTTATGAGAATTCTTGGATATACAATAATGAACCTTTTGAGTCTGATGCTATTGGGAACTACTTTGGTTTTGTTTACTGTATTACCAATAAGACCACCGGTAGAAAATACCTTGGAAGGAAATACTTTTGGTCATTCAGAACCCCACCAGGAAAAAAGAGAAAAGTAAAACAAGAATCTGATTGGAAGAAGTATTATGGTTCTTGTCCTGAGTTGAAGGAAGATATAAAAAAGTATAACAAAGAGATCTTCAGTAGAGTAATACTAAGTCTCCATGAGAGGAAAGGAGATTGTAACTTTGAGGAGACGAAGCAGTTGTTTCTAAATAATGTGCTATCAGAGGCACTTGACAACGGAGCACCGGCATACTATAATAGCAATATTCTCGGCCGTTACATGCGGAAAGATTATGGAAACTTTGGAAAAGACCCTGCAGGTGACTCATGACTGGGCAGTTGACAGACTGCACATTCTCTGCGATATGAAGACGGATGATGTGCTAAAATCTGTAGAAGATGCTCATGCGATCCAGTCAGAGTTTGCCGAATGGTTAGACCCTAATCTTGAGGATCATGAAATCTACTCACTCGAATATCTTGGAGACGATGATTAAAGCACTTTTTGGAATTGGAATTCTTGCAAGTGTATATGCAATCCCTTCCCCAGAACCTGAACAAATCAAAGCAAAATTAGAACCCGTAGAAGAATCTGTTATTGTAGAGAAGACTTGGAAATGTCCTAGTTGTACTCCCAATGAACAAGTTGTTCTAGCAGCACTACAAGAGCACACAAAGATCTCTGATCGTAATGCGCTTGCTACAATCATGGGAAACATTCAGCAAGAATCAAAGTTCATTGCTAATATCTGTGAAGGTGGTGCTCGTGTTTCTTACTTGGAATGTAAGGCTGGTGGATTTGGTTTAATTCAGTGGACTTCTATTGGACGTTATAAAGGTCTTGGAAACTTTTGTGCCAAGTATAAATGCAATCCATCTTCTCTTGATGGACAAGTTCGTTGGATGATTAATGAACCTATCTTCCAACGTGTCCTTCCACAATTTGAGGGTGGTGGACAAACAGTATCTTATTACATGAGACCTGCATACTACTGGCTAGGATGGGGTATTAAAGGTAATAGAGAACTTTATGCATATGACTACACTAAAAAAATGGTATGGGCATGATCAAAAAACTTAAATCACTTTTTATTAAAGAAGCACCAAAAGTAGAATGTTTGATTGATGACTTGGAAGCACCATTATTCGAATGTGGTTCTGGAAGTTTTACTCAAGGATATAGTTCTTTTGTGGGGCAGTTTGCTCCAAAGTATTTAAAAGATGATCCCTGGTTTGGTCCGGCAGTTTTATCTGAACCTCAAATGACTGTCAAAGAATCATATGAACATGCAGTATCTGACGGACAATTATTGCATGAAGATGATACAGTAGAACCAAAAGATATTCATGAGGTAATATATAATATTGCTACTGGTCATGGAAAAACTACGACGCAACTTGACCCCACTCCACAATTTGGAAGTGGTTCTGAAAATTTTCAGGAAGGTTGGCAATCAGGAACAGGTTGGATGCAATTTAGATGATTGATGATTGGCGTTATAGTGAACAGAAGTTAAATCTCCGTGAGTCTGCACTTAAAGTTCTTCTCACTAAATATGGTGGTCAACTAAAAGACTCATTACCTGTATACACTAATCAATCAATGTATGAATGTGCTCATGATTGGGTATCTCAGGGTAATGTAAATACTAATGGTATTATTAAATATTTTGAGGCACATTATAGATGAAAAAAATTATTGCAAGTTTACTGGCATCTGCGGTATTAACTACTCCTGTTTTTGCAGATCCACTTAAAGATAGTGAATACTTCACTATGCATTCTATGGGATGTATGTTACTTGGAGAATGTACTGATGATGTTGAAGAAATTGCTAGTATTCTAGATGTGTCTAGTCAATACTCCAATACTGAACAGTTTTACTCTGTTGCTAATGAATTTAACAACATGCTTTCTTCTCTTAATGCAATTGGAGTTAAGGTATTTTTAGCAGATCAAAAATATTTTCCTGTATCTCATAGGGGTGTTTATCATACTGTAAGTAATAACTTCTTTCTCAATAAAGCATTCATGGGTCGTCCGAGTGTATTGATGAGTGTGATGCGTCATGAAGGATGGCACGCGGCACAGGACTGTATGGCAGGAACGATTGATAATAGTATGATTGCTATTATTAAACCTGAAGATGAAGTTCCACCATTGTGGCGTGAGATGGTAGAACGTACTTATCCTAAGTCTGCAGTACCTTGGGAAGCAGAAGCAACATGGGCAGGTAAGACAGAAGGAATGACCTCTAATGCACTTGCGGCATGTGCTGATGGTGAGATGTGGAAAATATACCCTCCTACTCCACTGACAAGAAAATACCTTGTAGAGAATGGATATATTAAATGATTTTTATTGAAGAACCAGTTACATATAAGCAAATTCAAGTTCCAATCGAGGTTGTTGAGTATTGTTCAAACTATACTCGACTTAATCCATATGGAAAAGAGATGTATAATCTAAGACTTTTGGATTGTTATTGGATGTATACTGGATATTATGGTCCTAATAAAATGCCAAAACTGACACCAGTTTTTGAATAAATAATAACATCCTAAACAGGAAACCAGCCAAGAAGAGTTTTGTGAAACCTCTTGTGTTATAATGGTAAACTCTTTGTTGGATAAAGAATTTAAAACATGTCCACTCTAACCAGAGAAGTATTAATCAAAACTATTGTTGCCAACGAAATGAAAGAGCACGATGGTTCTAATTATACTCAACAACTAAAAAGTACATATCACAAATGGGAACATCAATCAAGTGATGCTCTATGTCAAAAATTTAATCAAATAGAAAAATCTAATGTCACTGTTGACATACTAAAACCATAAATATAAGAGCCATGCTTTCTTTCGATGCCAGAAGAAGTCAAAAAAGATGAACCTAAGAAAAAAGGTATTCTAGGAAAACTAAAAGAGGCGGCAGACGATAAAGAAGAACAAATTGCTATTCTTTCTACATTTGTCAGATTAGGTATACTTGTCTGGAGTGGAGGAATACTTACGTTGGCTTACATTAAATTGCCACCAGCACTTGGTATACCAGAACAAAAACTGGATCCGACTTTTATAGCCAGCGTTTTTACTGGGGTTTTGGCTACTTTTGGTGTCCAGGCAGCAAAGAAAGCAGGAGAAGGTGGTGGTAATGGTAATGGTGGTATCACAAAAGAACAGATGGAAAGATTGATTGAGAAAGCAGCACAAACTGCACCGGCACAAACTATTCGTATTGAACAGGCGCCTGTACAAATAACACAGGCACCTCCAAAGTCTGATGAATCTTATAAGATGTAATTATGAATAATCAAAAGTCACCATTTAAGTGGGTAGTTCTAACAGTGGGAACATTGTTTGGGATTGCTCATATTGGTGTCTTGGGACATTTAATAAACAAAAATAATTTGCCGATAATCAATCTTCCTGTTGGAGATTATACTTCATATACAGTAGAGGCAGGGGAGAAAGGATATAGGATTGATTACTCATCAAATGATCCTAAAGTTATGGGTGTCCGAAAAAGAGTTGATAAGACTAATGGATTCTTTGGTATTGGTGGGAAATCAAATGTGGAATATGATGAAGAGTATACGATGGATGGTACCCGCCATATGGGTGGAGGTGCTGAGGGAAAGTTGACTGCGAAAAAGATAGAGTGTATAAAGGCGGAAGGTGGTGGAGAATCGACAGGAAGGATAGTAGGTGCTAGTCTTGGTGCTGCTGCCGCACCATGGTTTACTAGTATCCCATATGTCGGATGGGTTGCCGCCGGATGGATAGCAATGTTTGGACAGGATAAGGGTGCAGAGATCGGTGGAGAACTTGCAACAACAATGATGGAGGGATGCAATGAAATTTGAATTGGATATGGAAGACTATACAATAATACTAAATTCACTTCACTACTATAAAAAAGTGGAGAAAAGGGGCAACTTTAAGCAATATAATGAAGAACGTGTAAATAAGTTAAGAGATAAAATGGCATATCAATTAGTTCCTAGTCCTGATAGTAAAAGATGAATTTATTGTTACGTCCACTTGATAATCCGGCTGATCCTGTATGGTCAGTAATCATTCTAGTAATTATTGCTGTTGGGTTGGCACTAGGTTATGTTATATACATACTAAGAGAATCGTTTGAGGAATTAGCAGATGGGTGCTATGAAACCACCAAGCAGGAAGTCCTGCTACAACTTCCGAGTAACGGAGATCAATCGTGTACTTGATGGTGATACTATTGATGTCACTATTGATCTGGGGTTCGATCTATACAAGAAGGAGAGAGTTAGAGTTGCAGGAGTTGATACGCCAGAGAAAAGGACGAAGAACTTAGAGGAGAAGGCACTTGGAATCGACGCAACCAACTGGCTCAAAGAGAAATTGGAAAGTACTATTGCTGGTGATGATGAGTTGTCTGTTAGGACTGAACTTGTTGGTGGCGTCGGCAAATATGGTCGTCTTCTTGGTTGGTTATACATTGGGGACGAGTCAGTGTCCCTTAACGAACAAATGATTGAGTTTGGTTATGCCCTTCCCTACGACGGAGGAACTAAAGATATGAATCTTGAAGCACTTCGTGAGATTCGTAGAGCACATGGAACTTTAGTAGAATGATGAGTGGTTTATTTGTATTTGGATTTATTATTTTATTGACTTACACCCTACATATTACATGGCCTATAAAAAAAGGTAAAAATTAAAATGCAAAAATTAGTCAATGTAATCGCATTACTTTCTGGTCTTGTGTCTTTATCAGTTGTTGGTGGTGGTGCTTATCTTTATCTCAATAAGGATGCACTTATCGATCAAGTTAAAGAAAAAGCAACAAAACAAATTACTGAAGCAATTGCTGGAGCACTTCCAGGAATGTTAGATTCTGCCATGCCTGAACTTCCTGGTGTTACTGGTGGTGCTGTTCCTGGATTGCCAACTCCAACACCTTCTGTGACCGGAGGAGCACTTCCTTTCTGAGAATTCTGTGAAAATTGTTAAATAGAAATAGTTTGAATTGATACATATGTCCTTTACTTCTTCACGCAAAAAAAAATTTGTAAAAATTAAAAGCAAAAAAAAGAATGATACTGATAGTACATTTTTCCTTTATGTTGTTTTTCATTCTGTAATTTCTTCTATTATGAATATTTTTACGGATGACTGAAATTCCGGTCATCACTTCACTTGATATTTCTATTCGTGATATTGAAATTCCTCAGGTAAATACTTCGGTAAGTAACTACACAGGAATACCTTTAGGACCTCCTGTTGTTGTTAATCTTGGTGTGCCTATAGTTGATATTCCGGGGTGTGTAGAAGCTCATGAAACAAATAACTCTAAGAATAATCAAATAAGAACCGATGACAAAAATGGATTGGTTACGTATTGTGATTCTGGTGTTCCCAGTTTTAATCCTATTTTATATGAACCTGAACAGATGATTATGACGACACCAAGTGGTGTCAATGTTCCAAAAGATCCTCCTATAGTTCCAAAAACTCCAGAGATTCCAAAATCTCCATCTATTCCTGCTGCTACTGCTAACATAGAATGTCCTACTAAAGTCCAACAGGCACAAGAACCTGTTGGAACATTAGTAGAAGGTTTTAGAAAGAGAGTTACTGGTTATGAACTCATTGATAAAACATGTGTTCAAATAACAGAACCAGTATCACTTCCTACACAAATTCTTGCTGGTCTACCTAGTGGTGGTCAAGTTGTGCAAATAGGTGGTATTGCTGTCATTGCTACATCATCAGCACTACTAGCAAAACCGCTGGCAGATCTGCTATTGAAAGCAGTCAAACCAACGGTTAAGAAAGTTATGAAAAAGATTGCTAAACTAAGAGGAAAGAAACCTCCTATCTTGTCGTCAGGGGAACGTCGAGCAGAGCAGCGTCAGATGAATGAGGCAGTACGGGTATTGCGCTCTGTTTTCCCTCGGAAGAAGAAGAAACTCTAGGAATCTCATGGTAGTGTGGGTGTGTATGTCCTGGTGGATTATTTACCACAACATCGGCACATACAGAATAGTATGGTGACTTAGGATGGAATTGAATTCCCTTCAATTTTAACTCACCACAATTCTTAAGACGTGCTATCTCAAAGTCTAACCTTTTATTGGCAGTCAATTGTTGCATCATTGCAATATTAGAAGATGCTGCTTCTTTACAAAGGTCTTGTAATTTTTTATCTGTAGGTGTACTCCATGTCATAGAGAAACCTAGACCTAGACTGTAGTTATCTTTCTGTCCAGTTCTTGTTCTTTTATGGAAGACAATATCTCCAGGATTGTCAAGTCTCCCATCTCCAATAGGTCTCCCGTCATCATCAAAGGCACCAAAATTATCGGTGACATCATATACAGGATCCATATAGTAAGGTTCATATGGTTTAGAAGCAGAGAGACTTCCTGTTACATACGGTGTGAAATTGCGAGTGGGACCTTGACACTGAATCCCCCCTCCATATGTGTTCGTAATGTATGGTCCCTGAAGGACTTGTATAGCTTGGTTTGTAACGGAGCCTGAACTGTTAGCAACAGGAGAAGCAGTAGCAGACACACCACCAACGGTTTCAGCATAAGAATTTAAGGGTAATAATGATCCGAGAATAATTACTCCAATTATTGACTGAAAATGGAGGTTGTATCTGTTACGCTTATGACTTCCGTTTCTCTTTGAATAATTGTATGATTTTGTAATCCTGGGCCGCTGTAAGTTTCTGTGAACTGGAACGCTGCTCCTGGTGTTGTTTGTATGAATTGAGGTTTGCTCGTTACACCTGTCCATGATGATGTCACTCCATTTATAGTTATATTAACTGCTCCTGTTCCTGGAGATAAGTTTCCACTTGCCGTAATACCAGAACCAGTGGCAGAGTACTGATATCCAGTACTGTAATCCATTGAGTTTATTGTTTCGGTTATTTTTTGAGTCGTTTCTGTGTGACTGGACATCGATCCCTGTGTAAAGTTTGGGACTACTGGGACTGCTTGTCCAGCAACCCCATGTAATACACCAAGAACCAACCCCAGACCGATTGTTTCTTGTAATCTAGTCATTCTTATTTAACCTTAATCAATAACAGTAATTTCGGATACAAATTGTCCTGTTGCCGTAGAACCAGCTCCTCCAGCAGTAATTGTGATAAGACCGGCAGAAGTTACAGTACCAGCTAGAGAACCAGCGGTTCCGGCTGTATATGATGTGAGATTACTAAAATTAGGAACATCACCTACCGTAGGAGCAGATGCCGGAACTGCATCAGCTTGAGTATATGACTGACTGAATGAAAAGGCAGAACCTGCTGTGTCTTGCGTAGCAGTAATAGTACCGGGAGAATAAACTCCAGAAGTAATAGTGCCAGCAGAAACTGCTCCTGCTGTGGATCCATCGGTAGTATCAATATTAGATCCGGAGATACTGAATGAAGAACCAATTCTTGTTGCTTGCGACCTAGCAGCATCAACTGTTAATTGAACACTAGACGCATGTTTTGAAACAAGCCCTCCAGCATTTGCTGTACTTGAAGCCATTATTAATATTCCAAAAACTAACAATGCTCTTTTCATTTTTTTCAAGCATACTTTTTTATTATTTAGTTAGTCTTAATTTATACTTATAAATAATTTGAAATAAATTTGATTTGAGATGGATCAACAACAAGAACATTTGGCACAATTATTAGAGCAAAAAAATAATCTTACCAATCAGTTAGAAAATATTCAAGGACAAACTACAAGAACTAGAGATGTTCTTCTTAAAACTATGGGTGCTATTGAGTATTTGGAAGCAACCGGAGTCAAATTGTCAGAACCAGAAGTGTCTGAAACGGAAGTCGCAGAAGAGGGTTGACGCACAGACCAGAAGGCATTATAATAAAGGGGTCAGCAAGGGCAAGTAGCTCAGATGGATAGAGCCACGCACTTCTAATGCGTTGGTCGGGGGTTCGAGTCCCTCCTTGCCTGCCTGATCCCTTGTAGCTCAGAGGTAGAGTCGGTGACTGTTAATCACTTTGTCGCAAGTTCGAATCTTGCCGGGGGAGTTGACAAGAACTCAATCTTGTCTTATACTACCTCTTGTGTGAAGGAAGTGTGATGAGAGAGCAATCTCTCACTTTGCGGAATTAGTTTAGAGGCAAAACTAAAGGTTTCCAACCTTTCGTCACCAGTTCGATTCTGGTATTCCGCTTTCGGGTTATCCGAATACCCGAAAAAAAGATGAGTATAAATACTCTCGTTACTTATTGTAACGAATTACCACAGAACCAGTCGAGGTTCTTAACATCTGCGGGTAACCATTCCGCAAGTAAAAAAACGAGGAAAACAAATGTTCAAAACGACTATCGCTGCAGCTGCTGCTGCAATTGCTCTTGCCCCTGCTGCCGCCCTAGCCGGACCCTATGTCAACGTCGAAGCTAATTCTGGTTGGACGGGATCTGATTATGGTGGAACTTCCACGGACCTTCACGTTGGATATGAAGGTGAACTGGGTGAGTCTGCTTCCTACTACGTCCAAGGAGGAGCTACTGTAGTCTCCCCTGATGGTGCTGAAAGTGACACTGTTCCTTCTGGTAAGGCAGGTCTCGGTCTTGCACTGACCGACGCACTGGGTGCATATGGTGAAGTCTCCTTCGTCGGTTCAGGTGATTCTGACATCGACCGTGGATATGGATCCAAATTGGGTCTGAAGTACAACTTCTGATCTTCCATATAAAATAAACATCTAGATGTTCGGGGACTCTGACGAGAGTCCTTTTTTTATGGTTAACTAATATCGTAAATTTATGAAACTCAAAGCACTCGCAACAATCTCTATTGCTCCACTGATGGTGGCATGTGGTGGTACATCAACCACATTTAGATTAGATGGAGCAGGTGCTACATTCCCTGCTCCGTTATATCAAGCATGGTTTCAAACCATGGCAAGTGAAACTGGAAACCAAGTAAACTATCAAGCAGTTGGTAGTGGTTCTGGTGTCCGTCAGTATATGGCTGGCACAGTTGATTTTGGTGCCAGTGATGGTGCTGTAAGTGATGAGAAGCAGAAGCTTCCGATGCTTCACATTCCTATGACTGGTGGTGCTATTGTTCCTACTTACAACATGCCTGGTTGTGATGTTAAGATGACACAGACACAACTTGCTGATGTATATCTTGGTAAGATTACTAACTGGTCTACTTTTGGATGTGAGAGTAAAACTATTGTTCCTGTATTCCGTTCTGATGGTAGTGGCACCACAAAAGGTTTCACTAACTCACTATCAGCATTCTCACCCGAATGGAAAGAGAATGTTGGCACAGGTAAGGCAGTAAAGTGGCCTGCTGGTGTTGGTGGTAAAGGTAACTCTGGTGTTGCCGCACAAGTTAAACAGGTTCCTGGTTCCATTGGTTATCTGAACTATGGTTATGTGAATGGTGATAAGTTTCAACAAGTATCACTACAAAACAAAGCAGGTAATTATGTCAAAGCAAATGCTGAAACATCTGCAGCAGGTCTATCGAGAATCATCCTTGACGATCAACTTCGTGGTGCTGACGCTAACCCTGCTGGTGCCAATGCATATCCTATTGTCTCCCTTACTTGGATCCTAGCATACCCTGAGTCTAAGACTGGTGTGAAAGAAACTCTTCGTTATATGTTGAGTGAGAAGGCACAGGCAATGTCTGATGGTCTTGGTTATGTTCCACTGCCTGAAGACTTGAGACAGAAAGCACTTGCTGCTGTTGACAGTATCGAATAATATAAGTATAGTGGGGGACAGTAGTCCCCCTTTTTCATGAAAAAGAAAATAAAAAAGTCGGAACAAAAAATTGCAGACTGCGATAATATCTACGATATGATTGAGATACTACAGAGTCGTATTGAGGAAATAGAAACTGAACATATGCAATTGATTCGTAAGATGGGTGAACTAAATAGTCGCGTAGACGACTTTTCTACAAATGAAAATTAATCTTTGGTACTCTAAGAGTATGAGTCAATGGAGATGGACTCTCTGTGAAGAATTTAAGAATGGTGTTACGAAAGTAGAACAACATGCCGGACAACGTGATAAATTGCGAGATGCAATGAATGATGTTGCTAATACGGTAGAATATATGTTAGAATGTAAAGATGAGGGCAAATAGATTGTCGATAGAGCATTTATTCGCAAGTGGCAGATTAGGTGTTCAAATATCTCATTATATATTTTAAGTTTAGTGTAAATGCAAAATAATCCAACATTAGTCAAATTTGATACTGGAATTAACAGTGATATGATAAAAAATATTATTGATACTGTTACTAAAAAATCTCCAAAGATGGAACCAGCTTTAGTTGGTTCTGAAGAACCGATTTTTGATAAAAAAATAAGAAATTGTGAAGTCACTCCCATAGTTAAAACTCATTGGATTAATGGACTTTTGGATTATTATGTGAGGTCTGTAAATGATGAAGTATATGATTATGATTTAGTTAATTGGCATAGTGAATTGCAGTTTCTTCATTATAGTGGAAAAGGTGCTGGATATGTTTGGCATTGTGATAATGGTGTTGAAGAAAATGAAATAGGTGTTAGAAAAATTACAGTAATTTTAGGGTTGAGTGATCCTAATGATTGTGAAGGAGGTGAACTTCAAGTCATAATGTCAGGTAATCATGGACGTGTTGATAGACTAAAATTGGAATTGGGAGATTGTGTTATGTTTCCATCTACATCCCTGCACAGAGTTACACCTTTAAAATCTGGAGAAAGGTCTGTTATTGTTGGATGGTATGGTGGTCCAGAATTTAGATAAATAACTGAAAACTGAAGACGTATAAAGAATTATACAATGGAAAATATAAAGATTAGGTGTCGTTCCTGCGGAAAGGAATTGGAAGGACACCCAAGTAAGACAATTTGTTGTGGTTGTCCGAATATGGCAACCATTCGTGGTGATAAGATTTCAGCAGTTGACTTATCAAATGTTGTTATGTTAAACTCTCATTATCCTAAAAATAAAAAAGAAGTTCTTTCATCGGAAGATATTTTATGGCACGAACAAAGAAAGCAACGCAAAGTTCGTAAAATGAATTTTGAGACTAGGTAATATTAGGAAATCAAAATAAGTTGACGAATACAAATTAGTAACTATTATAGCTAATATGTATTTCAATTTAAAAAACCATGGACGAGCACACCTATAATAATTGGGTGAAAGTCAAAGAGACTTTTGAGTCATCTGGGAATACCAACAATTTTTTCTATCAGAGAGCATGTGCAATTGTTGGCGGAGCACCAGATCCTATTGATAAAATGATAAACCAAGATAATGCCGCATCGGATGGATGAAATAAAACCAGAACATTATGTCACTCAAAAAGAGTGTCAGGAGATGATCGACGATGCTATTCGGAGACACAATAGAAACGCAGGTATTATCAGCATGTGTGTGGGGTGGGTTGTCTTATGTTTATTTGCTGAGGGCCTTCTCAGATTGATTGGTGTTATTCCACCACTATTACCATGGTTACAAATTAAATTATAGGAGAATTTTATGAAAGTTGGAATGATTGGTTTAGGTCGTACTGGTGAAGGTATGTCCCGTCGTATGATTGAAAAAGGAATTGAAGTTTGGGGTTATAGTAGTAGTAGCTATGAGAATGCCTGTGGACAATATGAAGCAGGATATATTAGTGGATGTGTAACTTCACTAGAGTATCTTGTTAGAGCAGTCAAATCTGATAGTCTTAGATACACTAGTGCCGGAAAAGTTCCTGGTATCTTTCAAATTACACTCCCAGAAGTAAAGGTAGAAGACACACTTGATGAGTTACTACCATTACTTGAGGAGGGTGATATCATTATTGATCATAGTAACAGTGACATAACAAAATGTCAGGAACTAGAGAAGTATTGTTCTAAGTTGGGTATATCTTATATCTTCTCTGGTGTATATGGAGCACCTTATGCCATTGATACTTGCTCCAAAATTTTTCAAAGTTTATCACCAGGAAATATAAAATGACTTTAGCAGATGTCTTACTCTGGGGAACAATACCATTTCTATGTGCCACCATCTATTTCGGGCACAGAAAAGGTGAAAATGTCTACTATGAAAGTGACAAATATGACGGAAATGGAACATCGCATTAAAATGAGACATGCGTTTGCCATGTCTTCATTTGGTAGAATGTTTGTACCAAATAAAATTACACATGAGATGAGAACACTTTGTATTGACTGGTCTGAAAATATTAATGAAATTCCACCTGCTAAAGACTTATATCAAGTTGATCGTTACTTTTTAGAACTATGGAAAACATGGTCATTGCCTTCATAGTATTTTATTCTTTATTCGGTTTATTTCTTTTTATCCTTTCAATTTTACAAGAGTAATGTTACATTTTGCTAGGTTCTGCGGAACAGTATTAAACAATCCATGGGGTTGTGGATTTTTGGCATGGTGTCTTGTGTTTGTTCCTGTTATAGGAATGTGGGCAGTCCACAAATACAACTGGCAGCATTGGGCACCATTTGACAGAGGGCACTATAGGTAGTATAATATATGAGTTGAGAAATCAACTGCGGTGCGCCCCTTCAGTAGGTTCAGGAGCAGCGGCGATAGGAACCTACTTTATTTGACTACATAATTACAACACCTTATAATACACAGGTAATCAAAACGGACAATGGCACTGACTGAAAAATTCAAGACCAAAGATTTAGAAACTCTTCGTAATGCTGCAAAAGGTGAAATTTTCTTAGATGTAAAAAGTCCAAAATTATTTAAGAAGGTTCGTAAATATTATGAATCTAATGGAGTAATTTTTTCTGGTGATCCACTTGATG
>Ga0209306_1001084_pt1 | contig 13478 bp, 8 predicted proteins | sample COGITO_mtgs_1103_3_FD_184793 | JGI IMG/M metagenome (GOLD analysis project Ga0209306, IMG submission 184793) | Pelagic marine microbial communities from North Sea - COGITO_mtgs_110328 (SPAdes) (version 2) | ecosystem: Environmental > Aquatic > Marine > Epipelagic ... | reverse complement strand
ATCGGCTCGATTTTCGTGCACGTCCGGCACCAAATGCATCAACGTTTCGTCCCGGAACAGGTCAAGAAGTTTTTACTCACGCACCCGCCAAATATCACCGTGCAATGCCTCTTCGCCTTGTGCGTCGCGGAAATCATCCACTTCGTGCGAGAGGAAATCAAGTTTCAAATCTGGTGCCGACAAGGCAGAGAGAAAGGCGGAATGCACGAACTCACCGAGGAGGAGATTGAGGAGAACAAAAGGACAGGGAAAGTGCCGGAAGTGGACGAAAAGCGAATGCCGACGAAAGATTTACTCGAAGAACCGACCGAAGAAATTAAACGAGACGTAGATAAATTGATTGAGTTTATCAACCAGAACAGACGGAAAGATTCGTCCATGGTGAGAGTTGGGAAATCGACGATTCCAAACGCCGGGTTAGGATTGTTCGCGGATCGAGATATCACCGAAGGCGAACGCATTCGAGGCGCCACGTACGGAGGGAGAATCATGAACTTCAACGAGGCGAAGAAGATTCCCATGAAAGAGAAGGATTACGTGATGGCGTTGCATTTGAACGTACACGTAGACGCGAAAGAGCACTACGGGTATATGGCGAGGTACATAAACGATACGTATAAGACGGAGAAGAGTAGAAATTGTAAGTTTTTGAAGATGAGCGTAGAGAATAGGGCGAGCGTGATCGCCATGAGAGACATCGAGAGAGGCGAGGAGTTGTTCGCGGAATACGGGAGCGGGTATTGGAGAGCGAGGAACGGGGAAATTGATGCGGACAGAGGTGACGTGGAGAATTTTAAGAGGGACATGGAAAAAGCGCAAAAATGGGTCGAATCGAAAGGGAAGTATAAGAGTAAAAGTAAGAAGACGCACTCGAAGGAATTTAACAACGCGGCGGATTTATTAGAGAGAGAAGGTAAAGGGTTAGAACCGGACAGCATATTTAAGAAGATTCCTTGATCATCATCATAATAATAAAGTACACTTTCTATACAACGCCGAGTTCGACTTCTTTTTCTAATTTCACGCTCAACTCTTCCGCTTGCTGGGCCAACCACATCTTCGCGTATAATCCGTTCAAATCGACCAACTCATCGTGTCTTCCTTGCTCTACGATTTCCCCGTCTCGCATGACGATGATCCTCGAGCACTTCATCACCGTGCTCAACCTGTGCGCGACGAAAACGCTCGTTCTATCTCTCGCAATTTCTTCCAAGCTTTCCAATATTTGCGATTCAGTCGCCGTGTCCAACGCCGACGTCGCTTCGTCCGCGACTAAAACTCTCGGGGACTTCAAAAACGCGCGAGCGATGGCGACTCTCTGCTTTTCACCGCCGGATAACATCACGCCTCTCTCGCCAACTTTCGTCTTCAAACCGTCCGGTAAATCGCCGATGGTTTTTGCCAATTTCGCCGCGTGGCAGGCGCGCTCGACTTCCTCGTCTGAGGCGTTTGGTCGACCGTAGCGCACGTTGTGCTCTAAAGTATCGTTAAATAAAACGGCATCTTGAGGGACAACCGCAACGGCGGATCGAAGAGATTTCATTTGTAGATCTTTCACGTTGTACCCGTCGAAGAATACATCACCGGACGTGGCGTCGTACGCGCGCAACGCGATGCGAAGCAAGGTGGATTTCCCGGAACCAGAAGGTCCGACGATGCCGATGGATTCGCCCGGAGAAATTTCTAAGTTTACGTTTCTAAGAATCTTGCGTCCGTTTCCGTATTCAAAAGACACGTCTTTAAACGATATGGACGCGCCGTTGTTGCTGCTTGTCGTCGTCGTCGTCGTCGTTTCGATATTTTTGTTCTTCGGTAACTCCAACGTCCCGTCCTTTACGTTTGACGTCGTCGATAAGACCTCAAACATCGCCTCCATGTCGACTAAACTTTGTCTCAACTCTCTATAAAAAAATCCTAAAAAGTTCAACGGTGCCCACACTTGCAACAATAAACCGTTCGCCATGACCAAATCACCGACCCGGTTGGCTAAATTCGCACCAATCTGTGACGCGTTCCCACCGGCGCCGACTCCTAACGCCGCGCACGACAACGCCGCCGTCATGCCGAAAGATAAAAACACCGCCTGACCGGCGTTCAACAACGACGACGCTCTTTCGCTCCCCAATGCGGCTTCGTGGTACCCTCTTAATAAACTATCGTACTGTTTGGACTCTAAATTCACGTTCCCGAAATTCGATACGGTTTCGTAATTCAAAAGCGCATCCACGGCTTTCCCGGTGGACAAACCGTCCATGGTATTCGCCAACTTCCTCTTGCTCGCGGACACCCCGGTCATGTGCATGGTCCACCAGACGTAACAACAAAACGTACTCAACACCACCGCGACGACGTGCCAACTGAACGCTTTCCACAGCAAAGCACTCACCAATGCCAACTCCACGAATGTTGGAATGAACGTAAATATAACCGCGCGAAACACCATCGATACCGACCGCGTGCCTCGATCGATGATTCTTTGCAACGCCCCAGTTCTTCTCTGTAAGTGAAACTGCATGTCCAAATTCAACACGTGATTGAACACCTCCAACGCGACTCTTCTACCCGCCGCTTGCGCCACGGGCGTGAAAGACACCACCCGCAACTCCGTCGCAATACCAGACACCGCTTTAAATACTCCGCTGAAACACAACATCATCGCCGCCATGTTCGCGGCTTGTAACGCTTCCGGCCCAACCGGTAACTGCGCCGCTCTCGTCAAATGGTCAATCGCAAACTTAAAATACACCGGTACCGCTAACCCGAACGCTTTCTGCGCCACGAGAAAGATCACCGCAAACGCTAACCGAAGTTTCGTTCCTTTCCTACTAAACGCCACCTTCAAAAGATACGGTAACACGGTTCTCAAATCCGACCCTTTCGGCGGCATCGGGATTGGACCGTCGTCCTCGGTATCGTTTTCGTTAAAATACGACGACGACTTTGAAGACGAGTTCTTCTCTATTTTTTGCTCCTCTTCCATGGAGTCGGAGATGCCGTAAGATGCCACCGCCGCTGCTCTCGCGGACGGTCTCGCGTATCTTTGCACACAAGCACCAGCAGCAGGTTTGTTGGTGTTGGAGGACAAAAACGACGACGTCGCGCTGCTGTTCCTCGTCATCTTCGCAGCGAGAGGCGATGATGAAGAAGAGGCTTTGTGCGTCTTCTTCATCGCGCCGCCGTCATTTTTGGACGACGATGAGGACGAGTTACGTATCATCATCATCATCATCCGACGTCGTCGTCGTTGAATTCCCGGTGACGTCGCCGTCGCGTTTTTCCCCTCCGGTTTCGAAAAGCTGCTTCTCATCATCATCATCGTCGTCGCTTTCGAAAGACCACCACGCGAGGACGACGAAGAAGAAGAAGTCGAGAAGCCGCGGTGGTGGTTATGGTTATGGTTATGATGTGTTGTTCGTGAAAGAGGTGCAAACTGCGCGCGCATGATATCTGAAGAGTTTTGGATAAAAAAAGGAACGAAAAGATGTCAGGATGTGGAGAAAAGAGTTTTACTTCTCTAGGCGAAGAAGCGACAATGATGAATACGCGTAAGTGGTTCTTTCAATACAACACGCGGTATGTGGACACTATGTGACTGTGAAAGAGCTAATGTTGAGTACGCACGTACCTTTTCAAATGATAAGATTCACGAAAACGCTTCTCGCACACATCACATTCGTACGGTTTCTCGTTCGTATGAATACGCATGTGGGCCTTCAAATTACTAGAAGTATGAAAGCACTTCTCGCACACATCACATTCATACGGTTTCTCGTTCGTGTGAATACGCATGTGGTCTTTCAAATGATTAGCTTGAGAAAAACGCTTCTCGCACACATCACACTCGTACGGCTTCTCATTCGTGTGAATACGCATGTGGGCTTTCAAATTACCAGAAGTATGAAAGCACTTCTCGCACACATCACATTCGTACGGTTTCTCGTTCGTGTGAAAACGCATGTGGGTTTTCAAATTACCAGAATTACGAAAACGCTTCTCGCACACATCACATTTATACGGCCTCTCGTTCGTGTGAATACGCATGTGGGTTTTCAAAGTACTAGAATCACAAAAAGCTTTATCGCACACATCACATTCGTACGGCTTCTCGTTCGTGTGAATACGCATGTGCGTTTTCAAATTACAAGAGTGACGAAAACGCTTCTCGCACACATCACACTCGTACGGTTTCTCGTTCGTGTGAATACGCATGTGGGCTTTCAAAGTACCAGATTCACGAAAACGCATCTCGCACACATTACATTCGTACGGTTTCTCTTTCGTGTGAATACGCATGTGCTTCTTCAAATCACTAGAATCACGAAAGCACTTCTCGCACACATCACATTCATACGGCCTCTCGTTCGTGTGAATACGCACGTGTATGGCCAATTTAGATGCGCTAACAAACACCTTCTCGCAAACGCCGCACTCGTGTTGTTGCCCTCTCTTTCTCTTCGCTCCTTTTCTCACAGTCATCTCTTCTTTCCGCATCTGTTCGTTCACCTCATCCTCATCAGGTATTCGCAAACAGAGCAACACCTCATCAGGTTCTTCTTCTTCCTCTTCTTCTCCTCCCCTCTTTTCCAGAACATACTCACTTTTCAAAACCGTCCTCGCATTTTCCGCTCGTTTAGGATTTGGATTCTTTCTTCGTCCTCCCATTATTGTTCTTCTTTCTCTATTGTTCTTCGTGACAAGTGCGTTGCTTTCCCCTACAAATTGTGCTGTCCTTTCCCCACAAAAAAGGAATAAAAACAGATACACACACGCACGCGGTTTACACGAATAATGGCGACATTGCTCTCCAGCGGCATCGTTCGAATGACCACCACGACGACGACCTTTGTTTTGAAGAACGCGGGGTTGTTCAAAGCGAAAGGATTTGGTGGTGGCTCGTCCTCGCTGTTTCATCCTCATCGGCAGCAGCAAATGGATAAAAGACGAACCTTGAAAGCCGTTACGAATTCCAATTCTTTCTCGTCGTCGTCGAACACCAACAGAGCGAAGAAGAAGGCGACGACGAGCGACGACGTCGAAAAAAGGCAAAGAATGACGCACATGGCAAAAGTTCGCGCGTCTTTTTCTCCTTCTTCTTCTTCCTCCTCGACCGAAGAAAAGATGTTCACGGTGCAACACAATTTGGAATCGCTGAGCGATAAAATTTTCTGCAACCGTTCGTTGCCGATGAAGTCGATCAGGTCGGTTGGATTCGATATGGATTACACTTTAGCCATGTATAAACCGGAAACGTTCGAACGGTTGGTGTACACGAAAACGATCGCGAAATTAGTCTCACATTACGGGTACCCGAAGGAAATTTTGAAGTCGTTCCAATTCGACGAGACGTACATGGTGAGAGGCCTCGTCATCGATAAGAAGCGAGGAAACGTGTTGAAGATGGACAGACATAATTACGTGAAAGTTGTCGTCCACGGGTTCAAAGCGGTGAGCACGGAAGAGAGGTTGATGACGTATTGCGACTCGTCGAAAGTCGGGACTTCGTTTACCGGGAACGAGTATCAAGCGATGGATACGTTGTTCGCGTTGGCGGAGGCGTATTTGTTTTGCCAACTGGTGGAAATGAAAGATTTAGTTATGATAGACGAGAAAAAGAAGAAAAATAAAGAGTACGAGAAGTTAACGAACGTGTCGTATCACCAGATGTTCGACGAGATTCGTAAGAGCGTGGATTTGTGCCACCGGGACGGGAGTTTGAAAACCGAGGTGGCGAAAGATCCGGCGAAATACATCGTCCCGGATGAAAGTCTGAAAGAGTTACTGACGACGTTGAAAACGAGCGGTCGGTCGGTGTTTTTGTTGACCAACTCTCTGTTCGATTACACGAACGTCGTGATGAACTTTCTCATTTCCGGTAAGACTGGCGAGGAGAAGAATTTAGATTGGTTGGAATATTTCGATAGCGTGTTTGTCGGGTCGATGAAGCCGAATTTTTTCACGCAAGATAACAACATCATTTTTGAAGTGGACGCGAAGACGTACATGTTGAAAAATACCGATTCCGGTGGGCCGTTAACGCCGATTGGTGGAAGCGATATCGACCACGTGTCAGCACCGTCGTCGTCAAAACCTGGCGACGGCGAAAACATCTACGATTCAAAGGTGTATCAAGGTGGATCGTACGTCCATCTCATGGACTCGCTCGGAATTTCTCGAGGTTCGGACGTTTTATACGTCGGCGACCACATCTTCGGGGATATTTTGAGAAGTAAGAAAACGTTAGGGTGGAGAACGATGTTGATCGTGCCGGAAATGGATCACGAGCTGGAAGTGTTGGAGGAGACTCGAGAAGAGGGCGTTTTGGACGAGCTGAAACAGTTGCGCGAACGAAGAGACGAGTTGGATTATAAGTTGCAAAAGATTATATTCGAGGAAAAACGACAAAAGGAAAAGGAGAAAATGGCGAAAACGTCGGAGGAGATGAAAATGGTCGAGCAACTCGAGAAAGATTTTGAAACCGCGAAATTGGAACATCGGAAGAAAACAAAGGAGTACCACGAACGCTTCCATTGGGTTTGGGGCGCGTTGATGAAATCCGGATATCAAAACTCTCGATTCGCGCACCAAGTCGAGCGGTACGCGTGCGTGTATACGAGTAAAGTTTCGAACATGTTGAGGTATTCGCCCGAGGCGAGCTTTCGCGCGTTTAGCGACACGATGCCCCACGATGATAGTTCACCGTAATGTGTAATTATTATCATTGTTTAGCGCTATAATGTCTAGAACTCGTCTTGGTTTGCTTCCTCCATTTCTTCGTCTTCGCTCTCGGAGGAAGCCAATGAATCTTCATCTTCTTCGTCCTCGTCCTCTCGAAGCGCCAACGTCGATAAATACGAATCGATTTCTCCGTGTATCTTCACGCAGTGCTTTCGCGCAAACTTTATCACGTTATCTGAAACGTCGCTCTCGACTGCCATCGCGCTGCTATTTCCAAATCCGCCGACTCTTTGCACTGAAGTCACCGCACCTTCTCTGGTGGCGGATACCGCGAGCGCGAAATCGCCGCACGACTCTTCGCTCGAGACGCAATCAATCGCTATGGTTGGTAAAAACTCCTCGTCGTCTATTGTAATCGTCGTCATAGTAGTTACTCCTTCTTGCTGCCGCGCTCTACCGAAATACGTCGCCGTAGCAATCAAAGGCACGTCTGAGACATCTAGCGTCGTGTTACTACTACTGCTGCTATTCGATTCCTTTTCTTTTCCTTTTTCTAATTGTTCGTCATCATCATCATCTTCTTCTTCTTCTTCTTCTTCCGAATCTGACACTAACTCAACCTCTTCATCCTCACCTCTTCGTTTCACTCTCACTCTCGGTAACCGTGCGTCGAACAACGCGCACTTCCCGGCAATCGCCAACGCGTCCAACGCGTTCCCGTCGTCCGAGAGCACTAAAAAATCCATCCGTAACTTCCAGCGATGACGCCGACGGCCTCCTTGTTTACTACCATTCCCATGACTACTACCGCCAATCTCCAAAGACTTTCGCAAACCAGATTCCTTGTTCAACAAATCCATCGACCCGTACGCAAACTCCAATTCTCTCTTCAACTCGCCGCAATACTTATCGGTCTCGTTGAATACTTGTTGCTGATGTTGACCTTTCCCGCCGCCGCCGACGGCGGAACCAACATTTCTCGTCGACATCGTTTCCACGTAAACTTCTACGGAAGGCATCGTCGCCGCAGTAGATGTGCCCGCTTTCTCGTTCCCTCCCGTCTTATCTCTTCCTCCTCCTCCTCCGCTTCGCCGTTGCCCCATAAACAACAACAAAGCATCATCCTCTTCCTCTTCCTCATCCTCATCAAAACTGCACACCTGCCCGGTTATCGCGCACACGACCTCGGTCCGTCCGCACGATCCTTTCCCCATGCGAACTTTCGCTTGTCCAACCGCTCGCGTGATGATCATCATGTTGTTCCTTTTCTTTTTATTAAAACTCTCACTCAGTTTACTTTCGTGATTTCCCAACGAAATCTCCACCGGTCTCGATTCGTGATTCTCTCTCCCGTCCGAGCGGAGGTTTTGGCAAACGCCGTCGCGAGTGAACTGGAATTCCGGCGCGGAGAATAACATTTTCTTCGCGCCGGAATGGATCGTAGTATCGCGGTGCTGTTGATGATGATGTTGTTATATAACTCTCTCTTTCTCAGCAGTTAAATGAAGAATGTGACGGCGGTAAATCGCCACTAAAAAGAAACGTCTTTTTTGCTCAAAGAGATAAAAAAGAGTTTACTATATAATAAATGGAGAGGAACGAGAAGAAGAAGCAACTCTCCGGCGCGCAGAAAAGGAAGAAGAAGAAGGAGAAAGAGGAGGCGATCGAACGGGCGAGAGCGGAGTTGGAGAGGTTGAAGCTTGGACCGACCAAGGTGTGGACGGGATTGGTGACGCATCACAAGGATGTGTTCGTCTCGCATGTCTTGTCGAAATTGAACGAGACAGATCGGTTTTTCTTTGCAAAGGTGAATAGTGAGAGTTGGGGAGTGCTTGAGTACGCCGGGGTAGACGTATCGAAATTAAGTTGCGCTGTTCACGAATGTACATCCATTTCGACGTTGGAATTGGCGTGGAATCACTTTCCCTGGGGAAAGAAAGATGACGAAGGAAGAGTGATGGATCAAGCCTACTTTTGCGAGCAAGTTCCTGGAACGAACAAACTCGAGTTGCTCAAGTGGTTGAGAGAAGTGAAACATTGCGAGTGGGATGAAAAGACGATTACTGTGGCAGCATTTAAAGGTAATCTCGAGATGCTGAAATACTGCTTCTCTAACGAGTGCCCGTATGATGAAGAAATGTCGTGTAGACAAGCTGCTAAAGGACACCTCGACTGTCTTCGATTTCTTTTCGACAAAGTGAAACCTTCGCGAGATACGGAAAAAGATTCGGCAAAACACGCAACATGCGGTGGTCACATGGAGATCTTGAAATATTTCGTCGAAGAAAGAAAGATACCCGAGGTAGTAAAGGTCAGCTGCGTGACAAATGCTGCAAGGTACGGCCGCCTCGATTGCCTCAACTACTTATTCGACGAGGCGAAAACGCCTCTTAACCACTGGCGATACAGCGCTCTCGCTCGTTACCACGAGCATACCGACTGCCTAAACTACTTGCTCGAAAAAAGGTGCCCGGAACCAACGGACGAACAATACGCTACTTTTGCCGAGAGCTTGCGAGCGCTAGAGTCTCGGCAGGAGAACAGCGAGTGAGAAGTTAGTTTGATCAGAGAGAGAGAGAGAGACACCTTTTACCTTTTCGTACATTTTTAGAGCAAAGAAGAGAGACACACAAAAACAGGTTCAAAATCGCCAAAATTTCCCCTCTATCTATACTCGCAAATACAAACTCACTCTCCAAAAGAGAGAGAGATTGAGAGAGTAATCGAAGCACTTTTCTTCGCGCGTGTGGTGAGCGCGTGGTAGTGTTGACGTTGCCGAATTCCTCGCGTTTTGAAGGTCGCACTTCTTCGTAAAAGTAATTGGAATTGATCCATCTTCATCAAATCAATCCGCTTCTTCTAATAAAGCGATTAAAACATAGAGAAAATAATAAAGAGTATGAGTTTCATGCATCGAATGCCAAACGAGTACGGCGTCTCCTCGTCCTCCGCGTCCTCTTCGAGAAACACCCAGGGTGTAGGTACCGATCGGACGCGAGAATTTTTCGCGACCGCGGAAAGAGTGAGCAAACAATTGCACGGAAGTAGACACAGGAGTAGCAGTGGGGGAAGAAACGAAAACGACGACGAGAACGGCGCCGCGGCGAAAGGAGAAGGCTCGGATTTTTACGCCGCCTCCTCCTCCTCGCACGTGAAGAAACAGCAACAGCAGCAATTCGGGTCTTCTTTGGATGACGACGATTTCAACAACAATAACAAAGGAGGAGGCTCTTCTTTGCATCTCGCGAACGAGGCGCCGAAGATGAAATCTGTGTTCCACCAGAGAGCCTCGCGCGTCGGTCACGCCATCCACTCCACGTCGCAAAAGCTGGACCGGTTGGCGCAACTCGCGAAGCGGTCGGGCGCGTTTGACGACTCGAGTCAAGAGATTAACACGATTTCCTTCGCGGTGAAAGAAGATATCAAGCAGTTGAACACGGCGATCGCGGAGTTGCAACAGCTGGCGTTGCACGAGAGAGAGCAAAAGACGAAACAGTCGACGCAACATTCGGAGACGATCGTGGAGAGTTTGAAAGGACGGTTGATGGACGCGACCAAGGCGTTTAAGGACGTGTTGAGCGAAAGGAAGGAGAGCGTGAAGAATAACGAGAGAAGACGATCGATGTTTGGCGGCAGCGGTAGCAGTAGTTTACAAACGCAGCAACAGCAAGGCGGTGGGTTTCAAGGCGGAACTGGACGGTTTGCCAGCGTCAGCGCGGCTGCCACGACGGGGAGTTTCATGAACGTAGGCGCGCGAAGTAGCGAACAACAACAAGGAGAACAACAAGGGAATTTCGGCCACATGAACCCGATATCCTTCAACCAAAACCAAGTCGCCGTCTACCAAGACCAAGACCAAAACTACGCCACCTCTCGCGCCGACGCCATGCAAAACGTCGAGCGCACCATCACCGAACTCGGCGGCATTTTCCAACAACTCGCCACCATGGTCAACGAACAAGGCGAGATGGCCATTCGCATCGACGAAAACGTCGAAGACGTCGTCATGAACGTCGACCAAGCGCAAGGTGAACTTCTGAAGTACTTGAACTACATCAGTAACAATCGGTGGTTGGCCATGAAAGTCTTCGGCGTGCTCATGGCTTTTCTCATGTTCTTCATAGTCTTCGTCGCTTAATACTAGTGTTATTATTATTAACTTTCATCATTTATTGTGATATTCAACATCCAACGCTTCATAGTCTTCGTCGCTTACTTATTATTCTCGTAAACTTTCACACAACATTGAGATTCAACATCCAACGAAAAATGAGAGGAAAATCCTCACTCTAAAAACTCTTTAACGACGCACACAAAACATCACAACAGAGCAAAAGGAACGCGTCAAAAAGACGACGATTTCACCAGAGGAAGAGATATGACGACTCGCTGAGATGACGACTGAATTCACTGAGAGACCAATCTCTCGTCCCGCTCGTCTCGTCGATTTTTACTCCTTTCCATCGGGAACAGAATCGAACGGCGAGAAAGTGGAATGCATCTTCTTCCCGAGGTTTAACGACCGAGAGGAAACGTTTTCGTTGGACGTTTTGGCGGCTTTTAACACCAAGGAAGGAGACGATGATGATTTAAACGACGATTTAGATGCTGATGATGATGCGTATCGGACGAATCGCTTTGTCACGGTCTTTCGAACGAGTGGGTTCGTTTCGAGACCGAAAGTCGTCGTGTATGACAACTGGTACCAGAGAGCGAAGGAAGCGTTGACGCCGACGACTGCGACGACTTTGATCGGACGAAGAGCAAAAAGGTACCAGTTTTCCATCGAAGAGAAAACGAAGAAGAACACAGACGATGATACAGCGGAGGAGGAGGTGTTTGAACTCGTCTGGCGGTTCAGCGAAAACGACGACGAGAACGCAAACGAGGAGAGCAGAGAGGAGGATACGAAGAAGAAGCGAAATGAGATGGTGATGATGCGAGGGTCTTGCAAGATGAAGCGCGTCGTCGCCGCCGCCGCCAGGGCAGCGGAGGGTGTCGAGACGGGATCTGCAAAGGAAACGGCGACGACGGTTCTTTTGGAGTTGTTGCGTCACGCCTCGTTGAAGTATATTCGCGAAAAGGAAGGAAACGTGGATTTAAAGCGCGCGAACGAGTGTTTGAGGAAAGATCAAGAGATCGCGGTGAAGGAAGAATTGGAGAAGGCGAGAGATATCGAGCAGTTTAAGCGAAAATGTTTTGAGGAGTGTTTGGTCCTCGTAAACGAGAAGAAGAAACGGATTCGGGAGTTGGAGGAGATTCTAGAAACGGCGAGGAAAGAAAACGACGCGTTGAGTAAAAAAATTGGGAAGGGGAAAGGAGGGAAGAAGAGAGGGAGGTCGTCGTCGTCCGAGGAGTCGTCGTCGTCCGAAGCCTCTTCGTCGAGCGAAGAGGTGAGCGACGAAGACGAGGAGGAAGAAGCGAACACGGACGACGAAGATAAGGCCACGCAAATTCGCAAACGCATGCGACAGACTGCCATGGTAGATACCATCAAAACCACGAGTGATGGAAGAAAGAAACCGTCTGCAAAGCCAACAACGACGAAGACAACAAAAGCAACAAAAGCAACCGCCTCGCAAAAATCAAAACCAGCCGCTCGGCGCGTGAACACGTTCGACGCTCTCATGCAAGCCAATTTAGGACGAGATTCCGACGCGAATTCCCAATCCTCCTCTTTTTAGATACATACATAGATAGATAGATAGATAGTGAATGAGTGCGTGATACTGGTCATCGCGACGAGCGAGCAGTAGTCGTCGTAGTCGTTTTCTCCTTCTTGGAAAAGAAGGAACACGATAAAGGAGAGTTTCGCTTACGCTTTGACATACTAAATACATTTCAAAAAGCTACTCATAATATGCATCATCATCACTACTTTCCCTCCATTTCTCTCTCCTTCAACAGTTTCGCCACGCTCCCGTCGTCGTCTTCCACCAAGGTCCCGCTTTTCCAGCACCCCGTCTTCTCCCCGATTTCCTTGTGTTTCTCGTACTCCAAATCCACCTCCTCTTTCGTTCCTTTCCACCCTTTCGGGTACCTCGATAAACTTTGCGTCCCGAGCATCCTGCTCGCTTTCACTCTCAAATCCAAGGTCGTCCACTCGCCTAATTCGTTGTGAAAGTGTTCTTTCATCTTCATCCACTCGCCGACGCCGAATATGTGGAGTCCTTCGTACAGTTTTTGCCGCTGGTCGTCGCCCCATTTCTTCCCGGAAGTCTCGAAGACGATTTTCGTCGGTTTGAAAAACTGTTGCTTTAAAGCGCCGGTTTCTGCGTCGATGGCATCTTTTCGTGTCACAACTTTACGCAAAGAGTTTGCCCATTGAATTCTTTCTTCTTGGTCTTCTTTTGATGATTCGTTGGTGTTGGTGATGATGTCGAGCATGACGTGTGATGTGTTTTGCGCGCGCGCGTTTGTCGGGGAAGCGCAGTCGAGAAATTCAAAATTCTCGATTGTATTCTATTTAGGGTATCAAATGTGATTTGCGAAGAAAGCGTGCGAAGCGATTGATGTACAAAGAAGAGTAGTTTTCTTTTCATTACGCGCTAATGTGTGCACGGGTATTCGCGGTGTTGTTCTCGTTGTTGTTGTTGTTGTTGCGTGTGCTATTTTCTATGCGTCTAAAACTCGTAGTATATTTGCGTTTATTTTTATCGTCGTTGTTGTTGTTGTTTCTTGGTACTACTACTCGCGATGGTAACTTGTTTTTGCTGCTGCGCTTCGTCGGTGCCCATTCTAGAGTTATCCACGATGGTCTTCGGCGCGATTTGCCCTCCGTTCGTTTTCCAGCTGCGGCGCGG
>Ga0209306_1001083_pt1 | contig 13492 bp, 12 predicted proteins | sample COGITO_mtgs_1103_3_FD_184793 | JGI IMG/M metagenome (GOLD analysis project Ga0209306, IMG submission 184793) | Pelagic marine microbial communities from North Sea - COGITO_mtgs_110328 (SPAdes) (version 2) | ecosystem: Environmental > Aquatic > Marine > Epipelagic ... | reverse complement strand
AATTTCTTTTGCATACTCCATAACGTAAGACATTCCTGCACAACCCCCTGATTTAACTGCAACTCTTACACCAATAGAATTTGACTCTTCATCTGACATTATTTCTTTAATTCTATTAGCCGCATTATCGCTTAATCTGATTATAGGATTCATTATAAATTTAACTCCAATTTAGCAGCTTCTGACATCATTGATTTATCCCATGGTGGCTCAAACACTAAATCAAGATCCACTTTTTCTATACCCTCAACTTGCATCGCGCTGTCTTTAACTTCTTTAGGTAAGCTTTCAGCAACTGGACAGTTTGGAGTGGTCAATGTCATTATAATTTTAGCCTTATCATCTTTTACTTTAACATCATAAATTAGACCTAATTCATAAATATTAACTGGTATTTCAGGATCATATATTTTTCTAATTTCAGCTATTACTTGTTCTCTTAAGTCCATAATTTAATCTAATCTTTCAGTATTAATTTCTTCTTGAGTATTGTCAATTGCAGAAACTAAAGTATGCCATGATAAAGTTGCACATTTAACTCTCATTGGATATTTTTTTACTCCAGATAAGCACATTAATTTGGTTTTTTCATCCTCTTTTAAATTTTCTGAATTTAATTCAGGGTTTTCTTTTATCATTCCTAAAAAATCTTCAACAATTTCTTTAGCTTCATGTTCATTCTTACCTTTAATTAAGTCTGTCATAATTGAGGCTGACGCCATTGAGATAGCACAACCACTACCTTCAAAAGAAATATCTTCTACTATTTTTTGTCCATTAAGTTTTAAATAAACATGTACATTATCACCACATAAAGGATTATGTCCTTTAGCATCTTTATTAAAATTTTCAGTTTTTCTAAGATTGCGTGGATTTTTACCATGCTCTAGTATTATTTCTTGATATAATTCTTTTAAGTTCATTTTTGGTTAAATATTTTTTTACAATTATTTATTGCATCATTAAGTGTATCTAAATCTTCTCTTGTATTATAAATTCCAACAGATGCTCGCGAACTTGCAGGTATATTTAATTTATCATGTAGAATTTGACAGCAATGATGACCCGCTCGAATTGCAACTCCATCTCCATCTAAGATAGTTGCTACATCATGTGGGTGAATACCCTCAATAGTAAAAGATAAAACCCCACCTTTATTTTTAGGATTACCAATTAATCTAACTGAATTATTTTTTTGTAATAGTTCCTGCCCATATTCAACTAAGTCAGCTTCATGTTTCACCACATTATCTATACCAATTCTTTCTAAAAATTTAATAGACTGATCAAATGCAATCACTTGAGCTGTAGCCATAGTTCCTGCCTCAAATTTATTAGGAAGATCGCCATAAGAAATTCTATCTTTTTTAACCTCATTGATCATTCCACCACCACCTTGATATGGAGGCAATTCTTCTAACCATTTTTTTTTACCATACAAAACACCTAAACCAGTAGGGCCATACATTTTATGACAAGAAATAGCATAAAAATCACAATCAAGATCTTGCATATCTAATCTTAAATGAGGAGCACCCTGACAACCATCAACTACAACAATTATACCTTTTGAATGAGCAAGCTCTGTTATTTCTTTAATTGGTAAAATAGCACCTGTAACATTTGATAAATGTGTAATTGAAATTACTTTTGTTCTAGAAGTAATTCTTTTTTCAATTTCTTCTAATGTTACTTCACCATCATCATTAATTTCAGCAAAATTAATTTTTATATTTTTGGATTTTCTTAGAAAATGCCAAGGCACATAATTAGAATGGTGCTCCAATTCAGTGATAAGCACTTCATCACCATCTTGTAAATAATTTTGACCCAATATATTTGCAACTAGATTAAGTGCTTCTGTTGCACCTTTGGTAAAAACAATTTCATTTTTATCCTTAGCATTAATAAACTTTTGAACTGAAGTTCTTGTGTTCTCATATAAATTGGTAGCAGCAACTGCAAGATAATGAACACTTCTGCCTACATTAGAAAATTCTTTACTATAAAATTCATTAATTCTATCTATTACAACTTTTGGTTTTTGAGAAGAATTTGCACTATCTAGATATACTAAATCATTATTTTGAATTTTTTCATCAAAAATAGGAAACTCTTTTTTTATCTTGTCTATATTCATTCTTTAAGTCCAATCATGTTTTTTATTAAATTTTTTATTTCAGAGTCAGTTATTTTTTCTATTACATCTAGTAAAAACCCATTAATTAAAAGTTCTCTTGATTGTTGATAATCTAACCCCCTAGACATTATATAAAATATAGAGTCCTCATCTAAACTACCTGATGCTGAACCATGTGAACATTTAACATCATCTGCATAAATTTCTAATTCTGGTTTTGCATTAAATTCAGATGCTTCATTTAATAAAATTGCTTTACTTAGTTGATATCCATCTGTTTTTTGTGCTTCTGAATTAACAAATATTTTTCCCTGATATACAGCTTTAGAACTATCGTTTAAGACACTTTTAATTAATTGATAGCTTTTAGTATTTTCTGTTAGGTGATTTATGGTAGTTCTAACTTCATGGTGTCTATCATTAGAAAGTGAAAAAATACCATTTATAAATGCTGATGAATATTTTCCATTTAAATTACAATTAATCTCATTCTTAAAGAAATGTGATCCAGATGATAAAATAAACGTTTCTGATAAACTGTTAGCAGCTTGTTCAATATTATTAAAAGAATATTTTACATTCGTATTTTCTATTTTATCAATTTTATAATTTTTTAAAATTGCATTTTGTTTTAAATCAAAATTATAAAAAATATTTAAAAAATTTTTTTCTGAATTATCATTAAATAAGTCTATTAATCTCAAGGAGCTATTTTCTTCTAGTTGAAAATCTAAGCTTAAATTTATGTTTTTGGACTTAATCTTATCATTCGTTAAATGATAAATTATTAAAGGTTTTTCTAGTTGATAATCTTTTTTAATTAAGATTTTATAAGATTTATTGGTAAAAGCCTTATTTAAATCAATTAAAGAGTTAAAGTTATTTGACCTGTTGTCAATTTCTGGCTCATCAATTATTTTTATCTTATCTTTTTTTTCATAATCAAAATCAATTTTTTCAATTCTGCCATTTACAAAAACGATCTTGTTGTGCTCTAGCCCATCAATAAATACTGATGTATCAATCTTATTTGATAATGAATAATCATTATAAAAGCTTAGATCACCAATATTTTTTTTAATTATTTGATTTAAATCAGAAAATTTCCAATTTTCATCTCTTCTATTTGGAAAACCTGTTTTTATAAATTCATTCAAAGAGTTTTGTTTAAGTTCAATATCTCTTTTGGTAAAACTTGAAGTTTTTATAATATTATCAAAATCTATTTGAAGTTGTTCTTTCATTAAATTAAAAACTTTCATATCCTTTTTTTTCTAGTTCTAAAGCTAATTCTGCTCCACCAGATTTAATAATCTTTCCATCTTTCAATACATGCACAAAATCAGGTTTAATATAATCTAGTAGCCTCTGGTAATGGGTAATTATTAGAAAAGAATTTTTCTTATCCCTTAAAGTATTCACCCCATCAGCAACAATTTTTAAAGCATCAATATCTAATCCAGAGTCGGTTTCATCTAAGATTGATAACTTTGGTGCTAACAATGACATTTGCAAAATTTCATTTTTCTTTTTTTCTCCACCAGAAAAACCAACATTTAATTGTCTATTTAGTTTTTCTTCATCAAACTTAAGTTCTTTTGCTTTTTCTTTTACTAATTTTAAAAACTCGATAGCATCAAGCTCCTTTTCACCTCTTGCTTTTTTTACTGCATTTAATGAAGTTTTTAAAAATATATTTGTATTAACTCCAGGAATTTCTAAAGGATACTGAAATGCTAAAAAGATACCTTTGTGTGCTCTTTCCTCTGTTTCTAAATCAAATAAATTTTTATTTTCAAAAAGAACCTCTCCTGAAACTTCATATCCTTTTTTACCTGATAAAATATTTGATAATGTACTTTTTCCAGATCCATTTGGACCCATTATAGCATGAACTTCTCCTGGGTTTATTTCAAGAGAAAGTCCTTTTAAAATTTCTTTACTATCTATCTTTGCATTTAATTTATTTATCTTTAACATTACCCAACACTTCCTTCCAAACTAATGCCAACTAACTTTTGGGCTTCAACAGCAAATTCCATCGGTAACTGTTGCAATACCTCTTTACAAAATCCATTCACTATTAATCCAACTGCTTCTTCTTGACTCAAACCTCTTTGCTGACAATAATGAAGTTGTTCTTCACTTATTTTTGAAGTTGTTGCCTCATGAGCAATATTTGATTCTGAGTTTTTGTTTTTAATATACGGAACTGTATGTGCTCCACACTTATTACCCATTAACAATGAGTCACATTGAGTATAATTACTAGAATTTGATGCTTTAGAGGAAATATCAACTAGACCTCTGTAAGTCATATCTGAAAATCCTGCGCTTATTCCTTTTGAAATAATTTTACTCTTTGTATTTTTACCTAAATGGATCATTTTTGTACCCGTGTCAGCTTTTTGATGGTTATTTGTAATCGCAATTGAATAAAACTCTCCAATTGAATTGTCCCCTTTTAAAATACAACTTGGATATTTCCAGGTAATAGCAGATCCTGTTTCTACTTGTGTCCATGAAATTTTAGAATTTTTACCTTTGCACAATCCTCGTTTAGTAACAAAATTATATATTCCACCTTTTCCATCTTTATCACCAGGATACCAATTTTGAACTGTAGAATATTTTATTTCAGCATCATCTAGTGCTATCAACTCTACATTAGCAGCGTGCAATTGATTTTCATCTCTCATAGGAGCTGTACAACCTTCTAAATAACTTACATAACTTCCTTTATCTGCAACAATTAAGGTTCTTTCAAACTGACCTGTATTTGAGGCATTAATTCTAAAGTAAGTAGATAGTTCCATCGGACATCTTACGCCTTCAGGTATATATGCAAATGAACCATCAGTAAAAACAGCAGAATTAAGAGTTGCAAAAAAGTGATCAGTTGTAGGAATTACAGATCCTAGATATTTCTTAACTAGTTCAGGATGATTTTGAATAGCCTCCGATATAGGACAAAATATAATTCCTAGCTTAGACAGTTCTTCTCTAAAAGTTGTGGCAACTGAGACCGAGTCAAATACTGCATCAACTGCAATACCATTTAATCTTGCCTGTTCTTGAAGTGGGATCCCAAGTTTTTTATATGTTTCTAAAAGTTTTGGATCTAATTCGTCTAAACTTTTAGGTTTATCATCCATACTTTTTGGTGCTGAATAATAATATAAATCTTGATAATCAATTTTTGGATACTTAGGTTTTTGCCAATCTGGTTCTTTTAATTGTTTAAATCTTTCAAATGCTTTTAATCTAAAATCAAGCATCCATTTAGGTTCTTTTTTAATATTTGAAATAAATTTAATTACTTCTTCATTTAAGCCTTTGGGTGCTGTTATACTTTCAATGTCAGTTGAAAATCCATATTTATAATCTTTTAATTTTTCTATTTCTTTTTCTCTAGCGTCCATTTTAATTTCTACTTTCTGATGAGTTGCTTATAAGGTCTTTTAAATTTTTTTGTTCAAAAAAATGATTGATATGGATTTCAAGTTCGTCCCATAAATTATGAGTGATGCATTTTGTGGTCTTACTATTGCATCCCTTTTTAGACTCCTTCTTGCATTGAACAGTTTTAACTTCTTCATCTACAGCACTAAGTATGTTTGCTAATTTAATTTCTTCTGGTTCTTTGTTTAAGATATAACCTCCATTAGTTCCTCTAATGCTTTTTACGATATTATATTTTTTTAACTTAGAAAAAATTTGCTCTAAAAAATCCAAAGAAATTCCTTGTCTTAACGATATATCTCTCAAAGGTACTGGATTAACGCTATTGAACTTAGCAAGGTCAGCTAAAGCCATTACCGCATATCTACCTTTTGATGTTAATTTCATATTTACCCTTATTTAAGAAGGCTTTTTATATAAACTTGACCAAATTAGTCAAGTATCCAATATGAAAAAAAGATAACATATTGTCGCTTAGTTATGATAAGTGTATTTTTTTTTGAGAATAATAATCAATATCATTTATGGATAACAAAATAGTAGAAGTTTTCATACCTGGGCCTGCTGGAAGATTAGAAGCAAAATATTATAAAAGTAATAAAAGCACTTCACCAATAGCGTTGGTGCTTCAGCCACATCCTCAATATGGTGGAACAATGAACAATAAAGTTGTTGTTGATACATTTCATACATTTATGGAAAATGAATTTTCAGTTTGTAGAGTTAACTTTAGAGGTGTTGGTAAAAGTGATGGTGAATTTGATAATGGCCAAGGAGAATTAGCTGACGCTGCAGCAGCTCTAGATTGGCTTGAAAGAGAAAACTTTGATAATTCTCAATGTTGGGTTTCTGGATTTTCTTTTGGCTCATTAATTGCAATGCAATTATTAATGAGGAGACCTGAAATAAATAGATTTATTGCAATATCTCCTCAGCCAAATGTGTATGATTTTTCATTTTTATCTCCTTGTCCAACTTCTGGATTAATGATCTATGGAAAAAAAGATGAACTAGTTCCAGTTGAACATATTACTGAACTTGATAAAAGATTAAGTGCTCAAAAAGGAATTAAAGTTGACTTTCAAGCTATAAGTGATGCCAATCATTTTTTTTCAAAGACTGAGGATGTTTTAATGAAACATTTAGATAAATACATTAAAAAAGAGTCTGCTTTATTTTAAAGTTAATAATTTTTAACTAAAATTCCACCAGTGCAAGATTTTTTAACATTCGTTGTTTTAATGAATGAAATTTCTTTTTTAAGCAATGATCTTATTGCAAGATATGCAAAAGCCTGTGATTCTATAAAATCTCCATTAATATTATAATCATCAATTAAATCTAAATTAATATTACTTGGTAGTTTATTTTTAATATTTTCAATTAGTGTTAAGTTTTTTCTTCCACCACCACAAACTAATAAATTAATTTTATAGGTTTTATTTTTTTTTACATTTTTAATTATTGAGTCGCAAATAATTTCACTAGTAAATTTTGTCAAGGTAGAGAGTCCATCTTCATAGGATAGGCCTCTAACAAAACTTAAATCAAAATCTTTTATATCAAATGAGAGATTTTTATTTGTGTTTATATTTTCAAAATTTTCAATAGCTTGGTTCAAGATAATTTCATCTATTTTTCCAATACTTGCGGCTTTGCCATTTAAATCATATTTATAACTGGTATGCTTTCTAACCCATTCATCTAATAGACAATTACCAGGGCCTATATCATAACTTATCAAATCATCATTTTTATTTGATTTGACGATAGTGATATTTGCTATGCCTCCAATATTTAGAACAAAAACCGGTAACTCAATTCTATTTTTGTTTATCATTAGATTGTGAAAAATTGGTGCAAGTGGGGCGCCTTGACCACCATTCACTATATCATTAGCCCTAAAATTATAAATTACATCTTTTTTTAAAAGACTAGATAATAAGGACCCATCACCTAATTGTTTTGAAATTTTTTGGCTTGCATCATGGAATATGGTTTGACCATGAAAACCAATTATATCCACCTCATGATCACTTTTATTAATAATTTTATGGCAAATTTCCGCATGATATAAAGTGATTTTTCTCTCTATTTCACTCACTAATTCAGAATTAACAATTATATCATTAGCAGAATTAATCTTATTTCTTAAATTTACTAAATCATTATATAAAGCTTGATCATATTCAAAGAATTCATCAAAAGTTGACTCATATTCATTTTCCCCATCCGATCTAATAATTGAAGCATCAATGCCATCCATTGAAGTTCCACTCATTAAACCTAAAGAGGTGTAAAATTTTTCCATTCTTAATTTTTAAATAAATATTGTATATTCTTGATAGCATATTTATGAATATTTTTTTAAAAGAATTTAAAGAAAGAGGTTTTTTTTACCAATGTACTGGAGAAGAAAATCTATCTCAATTACTTGATAAAGAAAAAATTAATGCTTACATTGGTTTTGATTGTACGGCTGAAAGTCTTCATGTTGGAAGCTTGCTTCAAATTATGTGTCTTAGATTGCTGCAAAAACATGGCCATCGTCCTATAGTGTTACTGGGTGGAGGGACGACTAGAATTGGAGATCCATCAGGAAAAGATAAAACTAGAACTATTTTATCAGAAGAAGAAATTGAAAAAAATATTAAGAATATTGAAAAAATATTAAAAAATTTTTTAACTGATACTAACCCAAAAACAAAACCTATATTTGTAAATAATTATTCTTGGCTAAAAAATTTAAATTACATTTCTTTTTTAAGAGATATTGGAAAACATTTTACAATAAATAAGATGTTAAGTTTTGATAGTGTTAAAACTAGATTAGAAAGAGAGCAATCTTTGAGTTACATGGAATTTAATTATATGATTTTACAAGCATATGATTTTCTTGAACTGAATAAAAAAGAAAATTGTATTTTGCAAATTGGTGGGTCTGATCAATGGGGAAATATTGTAAATGGTGTTGAGTTAATTAAACGATATTCAAATAAACATGTTTATGGTCTCACTACACCTTTAATAACTCTAGCCTCTGGAGCAAAGATGGGAAAAACAGAATCTGGTGCTGTTTGGCTAGATAAAAAATTTCTTTCTGGTTATGATTATTGGCAATTTTGGAGAAATATTGATGATCGTGATGTTATAAAGTTTTTAAAAATTTTTACAGATATTACATTGGAAGAAATTGAAACCGTTAAAGATAAAAATATAAATGAATTAAAAATTTTATTAGCAAATAAAACTACTGCTATGCTACATGGTGATGAAGAAGCAAAAAAATTTGAAGAAACAGCAAAACAAACTTTCGAGGGTAGAGTGCTGGGAGATAATTTACCAACTATTCAAATTATGAAAAAAAAATTAGACAATCAGCTTAATATCATAGATCTAATAGTTATGTCGAAGTTGGAGAATTCTAAAAGTGAAATTAGAAGATTAATTAAAGGAAATGGTGTTAAGATTAATAATCAAACTATCTCTGATGAAAAAATGCTTATCTCTATAACTTTGTTTAAGGATAATTTAATTAAACTCTCTTTAGGTAAAAAAAAACATATAAAAGTTGAATTAATTTAGTTTTTTTTTAATTTTTCTAGAGTTCTTGTAATAAATCTTGGTGTTAAAGTTTTGATTGGATTTACAGTAGTGGATAAGTCTTTTGGTGGTCCTTTAATTTTAAAACTTACTCCAAATACACCCTCTCCGACCTTATCACCAATCAACAAATCTCCTATAATGGGTATTGAAGCTATGTTTCTATTTATCGTTGTCGCTGGCACTAGAGTTCCACGTAGACTTACTAATTTTTTACTTTCTATATAACCATCCATCAATATTGATACTGCTGGGCCTATGGCATAAATTTCTTCAATGGTAGTGAGGTCTTTTTTATTTGAAAATCTCATCTCAAAATTTGTAAATCTTATTCCTTCACCAGTAAGAACATCTGCAATTCCTTGAAGTGAAGCAAGACTTAAAATCTTAGCAAAAATAGGGACTTTCTGTATCTTAAAGTTGTCAATAATTAACACAGAATTTGACTCATTATCTTTTTTAATAGAATTAAATACTAAATAACCTTCTTCAAAACCCTTAATAAAATCATATCTTTTAATTAGAGGTTTTGGGTAATCAGCTATTAATTGAGTAGAAGTTTCCAATGCTTTATTAGTATTAATTGTGAGACTAATTTTTTTGTTATTTGAAAAAAAAGAATTCAATTTTAAATTATCAACTTTATTATTTTTAAATTTTATAAATCCAGATAAATTATTTATATAATTAGTTTCATCTATAAAAGTTTTTTTAATATTAACATCAATTTTAGAGTTGAAATTATTAAAAATATTTAAACTATTATCATTTGTATCCATGATGTTGTTTATAATTTTAGATAAATCTAAGCTATCACCTTTGATAATATAATTAGAATTAATCTTTTTTAAATTATATCTATTTAAATAGTTTTTATTATTCTTATATTCAATTTTAGCTAAATCAATATCAATAATCTTAAAAGTTTTACTAAGGTTTAAATTATTAATTAAAATTAGATTACTATTCTCTTTAAGTGAGATAAGATCAAATTTAATTGAGCCGTTATTTTCTATCTGTCCTTTTGCTAAGATGGTAGAGTCGACTCCTTCTTTTTTTTTATAATCAAGAAATTTAATTATCAATGGATTATTCTTAATATTGAGACTGGTATCAAATGATATTTTATTATCATTTTTAATAAACTTATAAACTACTTGATCAGTTTTACCTGAAAAAGAAACCTTACCATTTCCCTCAATTATTAACTGATCTTTATTATAATCAATATTTATTTTATGATTATTAAAATCAATTTCATCTGATGAATTTAAAAAATACGGTTTAAAGTTTACACGTTTTTCAACAATTTTTGCTTTATCTAAATTAAGATTAGATTTTATTGAAAGATTATCTATCTTTAATCTATTGTTTATATTTAGTGAAAAAAAACTTTCAAAACTAAAATCTGTTTTTTTAAAATGAAAATCATTAGTTTTATTCTTGAATATATTTTCAAGATCTTTACTTTCTAATTTTAAATCCTTGCTTAAAATTTTTCCTTTAATTAAATATGAGTCTTCATTTGGTTCAATTTCTATGAAAGGTGATGAAAATTTAATTTCATTTAATAGAGATGTAATTTTACTTAATTCATATTTTTTTTTATTTACTGTAAATAAAAAATTTAAATCTTTAATAGTAAATTTATTTAATAAATCAATTTTTGCTTTATTAATGAATCCTTTAATTTGATAATCATCTTTAATTTTTCCCTGACTATCAAAATTTATATTTACATCAATTGCTATATTACCTTCCTTAACAATCTGGTTTAAAATAAAAAGCTGGGGAGAATTATAAATTTCTCTTAATGGAATGATTAAATTCTTAAGTTTAATTTCTTTTGTTGATAATTTAATTTTATTTATAAGAAGTTTTTTTTTAAATAAAGATTTTATTGATACATTTAATTTAACTTTTTCTAAATCAAGTTGGTGCTTCTTTAATAATACTTCACTATTTTCAGTTGTTATATCTAAATTAAAATTTAATGGATTTAAAAGATAACTAACTTCATTAATATTAATCTTTACTTCTTTATTAATTTTAGAAAGACTATCTTTAATTTCATTATTAAATACTTCTGTTTTGATGCCAAAAAAACTCAAATAACTAATTAATAATAATAAAAACAAAAAAATAACGGAAATTATTTTTAAAATTTTTTTAGTCATTATCTGTAAGGCCTGCTCCTGCCCCACCTTGTTTTAAACTTTCATTTTCCTCAACAAATGTTTCCTCTGAAAGCTTATAAAGCTCATTCCATTCTTCAATATTAAAGGAATCTCTATTTTCAATAACTTTAAAATAAATATTGTCAGCAGTCTCGATAATTTCATTTTTTGCATAATTTGAATAAATATTATTATTAAAGTTTAATAGAAACTCTTTATCATCAATCTTTAAGAAAATTCTTTTTCCAATTACTGCTGTAGCTCGACTTATAAATGGTAAGAAAAGTAATGGATAAAGTACCTTTTTAAAGTTTATCTGGTTTAATTTTTCTAAGGTTTTAATTTGATCTAAAACATTTACTCCCGCAATTATTGGACAATATCCATCTCTATTTGCTATGTTGTCTTGGTTAATTATACTAATCATATCAAGGCTTAGACTTTTTTTTTTCTTAAAAAAACTATTAAGATTTTTAATTCCAGGTAAATTGAAAATTTCAAGCAATCTTATATTCTTAGCAACTTCTTCTGCGATACCCCAAGAATAACCAGCAGCTCTACTTGATCTTTTTGAAACAGTTTCTATTTCGCTTAAAGACCTCATCTTTTTTAATTATAAACCCAGTGCTCATCGTAATTTTTTAATTTTTCTGGTAAAGGTGCGCCTTGGAACATGCATATTCTTAACCATTTATCGGATCGTGGATCAAATTTTAAAGCTCCAAAAAATGATAATTTTAACCTCAACATATCAATTGGCATAATTGTTTTACCAATTGTATTATCCTGTATTTCTGAATAAGGAAATTTTTCAACTATAAATACTCTTCTAACGACATGTCTCAATTCGTTATTGGTTGATAAAAATTTAGCAATAGTCCAATCATTATTAATTTTTAATAATAATTCATGTAACCGCTTAATATCTCGAGCGATTGCAAGAGGTTGCTCTAATTCTGCACCCATTTCATCAAATCTATTTGCTAATCTTGGCTCTTCTTTATTTTTTGAAATAAACCAAAAATTTAAATTATTTTCATCTTTAGAGAAATCTATTTTTAGAATATCTGGATATTTAATTTCTATAATCTTTTTCAATTCTTCTACAGTTCTATCAGTTGGAATATTAAAGTAATTCTCTTCCTCTGAACTCATTTCTTTAATAAGTGGTGAAATAATATCATTATATGGCTCCATCATCATTGAAACAACATACTCAATACACTCCTCGCAATATCTTTTTTCTAAATGCGAGTACAATTCATTAAAAGCGTAGTCTTGATCAAAATCAAAATTTTGATCCAAAAACAGAATAACTCTATTTAAATCTTCTAGTAAAGACTTTATCTTATTTATTTGATATTCACTCTCAGTATTCCACGAGGTAATATTTTTTATTGATTTTTTTAAACATTCTAAAAAAATATTCTGCTCTTTTTTTGATACTTTTTTTATTTCTCTTATTTTTTTTAAAGCAATTTCTCTTGCTGATATCCAGTTATTTAAAAGTGTTGGATGATTAACTATAAATGGAGCCATACCAAGCCCAGTTGAATTTCCAATGCCCAAACTTTTACAAATATTTTCATCAAGTTTTACAGCTTTTTTTGGATTTTTAGTTTTTGCAACATGATTAACTTGATCAAAAGTAAATTGTCGAACTAAATAAACCAACATCATTTCCAGCCTAAAAGGTCCATATATTTCTTCTCTATCTTTAATTCTAAATCTATCTGCTAACCCGAACTTACCTGACCCATAAACTGCAGTAGTTCTGTATAAATATCCGACACTATTTAGTAAATTTTTATCAGGTTGTTTGCCCTCACTTAAGCTTTCAACAACATGATTGAAAACTCTAACTGATTTATTGGCTCTGGATAGTGTTAATTCTTTAAAAGAAAGCCTTCCAAATTCTTGCTTTGGTACTTCATTTCTTAAACGTTCGATATCCTGTTTTGTAGGAACACCATCATGAAGTGTGAAGGCTGCGTCCCATTTTGTAGCAATTACTCTGTCTGATCTTTCACTTTCGTCTAATTCATTAGCAAAACAGATTAAGGAATACACTCTATTTTTTTTCTTAAATGAATAAACTGCTGTTCCATAC